>JAAUYG010215293.1_pt1 | contig 16386 bp, 8 predicted proteins | sample 7278091 | NCBI WGS metagenome assembly JAAUYG01 (sample SAMN14350201, study PRJNA611818) | marine sediment metagenome | isolation source: surface marine sediment (0.6m) | place: French Polynesia: Moorea | collected 2018-08 | reverse complement strand
TGCTACTACTACTACTACTACTACTACTGCTGCTGCTGCTGCTGTTACTACTACTACTACTCCTGCTGTTACTGTTACTACTACTACTACTACTACTACTGCTACTACTACTTAACTACTGCTGCTGCTGCTGCTACTACTACTACTGTTGCTACTACTACTACTTAGTACTATTACTAAGTACTACTACTACTACTACTACTATTACTACTACTACTACTACGACTACTACGGCTACTACTACTGCTACTACTACTACTACTACTACTACTGCTGCTGCTGCTACTACTATTGCTACTACTACTACTATTACTATTACTAAGTACTACTACTATTACTATTATTACTACTACTACTACTACTACTACTACTACTACTACTACTACTACTACTACTACTACTACTACTATTACTACTACTATGTCATTTACATGTATGTGTGATGTGACAGCATATTATAGCTGCTCACAGACTTCATGGTCACTCTGAATGTCTGTACAGGTCAGCTTTGTTAAGCGAGGACACATTTTACTATCAATGAACAAACACGCTCGAGTATGATATTCGTGCAGCATTCACTTTGTGAAAGAACCATTCCACCCATGTAACATCTATCCCGCCCACAGGAGTAACATTACAACGGTATCTGTCCACTGGGAATTCTGCTGGGTGAGGAAACTCTTAGGTGCAAATGTTGCATCACATAACGGTTTCACATTACAAGTGGTTTCTCCTGTTTGGTGCAAATGTTGCATCACATAATGGTTTCACATTACAAGTGGTTTCTCCTGTTTGGTGCAAATGTTGCATCACATAGTGGTTTCACATTACAAGTGGTTTCTCCTGTTTGGGTTCCAATTTTAACTCAGCTTGACTGGTGCAGAGGCTGCTCCCCATACTTTACACTGGAAAGGTTCTCTCGTCTAACATGTTTACGGATGATTAATTAGGTGGGATCTCCAAGCGCAGAGTGCCCCACATACTTTACAGTAGAATGGTTTCTCTCCTGTGTGAGTTGGCAGAGATTATGCGAGGCTGGACTTTAGTGCGAATGCTGCTCAACATTCTATGACGATTGGTTTGGCTGAATTTGTCTGCAAATGCTGAATCACATACAGAACGCCTGTGACTTATCCAGAATGTGATTTCTTTGCATAAGGCTCCGAGGGCTGCCTTTTACAGAAAAAGTTGCGCCCCACATGTAATACAGTGAAGCCATTTCTAATCTTTTGGAAGATCAGACTAGGAGTTAAATAGTGCATGCGGCCATTAGTAATCCCATGGCATTTGACATTGAAGTGATTTATAATATGCAGCCACTTGAATACAGGTATATGCAGATAATCCAAAAGTAATAACGCACGTGCACCATGGTCTTGTGTTGGATGATACAAGAAGGTGTGGGTGCAGGTTAAGATTTTTCATTGTTAATAGCTGATAAATTTGGCCAGTGATCAGTGTTCGTCAGAAGCACCCAAGCATACTGCCTGCCTGCAAAAAAATCCAGTGTTGACCAGGCATCACTCCTGTACAGATGAAGTCTACAGGTGTCCGCAAACAAAATTCGGTGTTTTTGAGTGGCAACAGCCCTGTTTTTGAGTGGCAACAGCCATACATAATATGGGTTGTCTACAGTAAGGGTACACATGGGTTAGAAGTGACTGAATCACACGAACCAGCCGTTCTGGCAAATTGATCTAGTGAACCGACCAAATTCTTGTCTTTCGAATCATTATCTGCACTCCTCACTAAAGAGTAGCGATTTGGTGACCCTGTTAACTGCCGATCCACGAGTCAGCCCACCTATAAATCTATGATCTGATAAGCCAGTCCCTCGCTAAAATAACAATTCGCAGCTTGCAGTTGATCTGCGACTAGACAATTTCTGTTAAAGAGCGATCTGCGACTCGCCATGGCTGTAAAATATTGATATACGATTCAGGTAAGGGTCTTATATAATGATCTGCGATTCGTAGTTCTCTGTTAAAATATAAAACTGGAATCGGGCCATATTTTATAGACCCATGTGTACCCCTTATAGTGTGATCTGTTCTTAGCAATATTATTGTATTATAGATAATGCAAGGCATACGGGCACACGTCATTCCCCCAAAACAAAGATTCCACATATAAGACCGACCACCACTTCATGAGCTGGAATTGTTTATTCTCTGAAGACAATTTAACACAAAAGTGACCACAGACTCTGATGATTATCTATCTTTACCAGTGTTAGCAGTTTCCTCAATAGATCACCTTGTAAAGAACACCATTTGCATGTTGGCCAATTCCTTTAGCCAGACTGCTACTGGTTACTGGAAATGAGCATGTGGATACATCCCTCGGAGGGGGTCCTCAAGACTCCAGAAATACCTGACAGTATAATTGCCTTTTTCTATCTACAATATATGAGGCATAACTAGAATTGCTGACAAGAAAAAAATACCCAATTAATTCCAAAAAGAAAAAAAAGTTCGCAAACATGGAATTATAGAAAGTATAACCCTGAAGTTCCTGGCTATTTTTTCACGTTGTGACTAGAAGGTCTGACTATATGACATAATAGCTGAAATTTTGGGTTTGGGATGGGGTATGAATGAGCAAACCACACAAAATTATGGGTGTCTTGTGCAGCAACACTTCCAAATGAAAGCTTTCTCACTCTGCTGACAGGTTAATACCATCTTCACATACACATTTCTTTAATATTACACTTCGAAGCAGCTGAACAACATACAGGGGTCAACACCTCCCTACGTTCTGTTATTTAGCAACAGAGGCAGCAGTCAGACCTACACAGTTCAAGAACAATTAAAACCAAACAAACATCATCATCAAATCTTAAAGATTTACAGCCCTATAGGTCTTTCCAGCAAAGACGCTGGGCTGTCGTCTCATGCAGTTTTTGATTCAAAACCAAGTGAGCGTTTTATAGTGTTTCAAACTGTGACCAGTATGATGATTTAGCCCAAACCTGGCAGTGGAACATATAATGTGACTAAAACAATGGCCTTGACATTGTTAATACTATATAGCCCAACAACAGAAGAACATGCCTTTGTAAAGGTCAAAGCTGTCCATTTACCTGGAGCCTGTTTCTGAAAATCTTAAGTTTGTAAAAAAAACTTTAGTTCATTAATAACCTTGGCAACTAATCACTTGAAAATCTAAAGTCAAAAACTGATTTTCAGCGGAAAAAAAGACCATAGTTTGATAGGATATCAGTAAATAAACTTAAGTTAGTTTTTAACCTTAAGATCTTTTCAGGAACTGGCCCCAGGACAGCCATCCGTCTCCTAGAACTACTTGTAAGAGAAATGCACAATCTCTTGGAATTGGTAGACAGGATAACTCTACGGACTACAAAATGAAAGCACTTTTGCTAAATAGTGAACCTGAATAGACGTATAATGGAACACATTTCAACATAACTTTCCATACGAGGCCTCATGCATTTCTCTCGTTTTGTTATATAGAGACCAATCGTAACGGAGGATCTGTATGGAATACGACACTGGACTGCATGCAATTCGGATTCTCAAATGATTACACATGTTCATTAAGCAATATTTTATATTAACATAAAACATACCAAGTCTTTTACAAGTCACAAACATGACAGTTCACAACTTTGTATACATGTACTTATACTGGAGTACAGATACAATCAATGTAAAATGGTCTGATGAAATCAAGAAATCCATTAACATACCGATCAGAAGGCAAATGCTTAAAGTTTTGGTATGCTGGTGATTTTCAGTGGCATATGGATTACTGAATATTTTTAACTGTCGAGATTTGGGTAGTAGACCTGTTAAATAGGTATATAGGTAAAGGATAAGATATATATGTATGTGGTTAGATGGCACCTTATTTGGACAAATTGGGGCGATGTCATTAAACGCAAACACAAACACAGTCAACAACTGTACATCACATGACAAATATTTGTACCCTTCTTTATGAGTTACCAACTTTCACGAAAACGGTACGTTTCCTTTTACAATAGCGGTACCCTTCTCATGGATCCCTTTGAACAGATGTGTAGCCAACAGATCTTTGACACCAATAACAGAACTGTGAAATTGCATGCAAATGCATTCATTGTCAATAGACATGGAATCTGAAGAGGTTTTTTTTGCCACTTTGGAATTTTGGCATTCACAGCTTGCAACACGTCTGCAGAGATGAAATTCTGGAAATTCTGCAGTTCCCAAAAAACACAGGAAGCTCTCAAATGAAGCCTGTTTGCCATAGATATATGTGTATATGCATATAACAACACAAAACTTCCGTTAACTGTGAAAGGCATACAACAATAACCTCTACATTTTTTCTTTGCAACAGGAGCATAAAAAGACAAAGATCCTCAATAAATACAAGATATTGATGTTTTGTTTTGTTTTTTAAATTTTTGACTGAATTGTCAAGACGGCAACACAATTAGGACAACCACCGTGAGATTATTACAAATCTGTACAGTATACAAATAAACATGCACATTGCAGTTTTTAGATCAAGCAATAATTCATACCGATAGCATAGAACAGAAATGCAATGTAACTGACAGTGACAAACTGTAATATGCCGCACTAAAAACATAAAAGAACCGAGAAAGGGTGAGAGAAACCAACCTTCATGCCACTGCATGACGGACATACATTTCGTTTATGCACACACACACAAACGCCCTGCCAAAAATAACATAGCATTAACAATTTCAATATGTACAGACATGCAGTTGTTTTTTAAAATGTTTATAGCAACCCTCCTCCCACTAACACAACATAAAAATACCTGTACGCACACTTTGAAGACCACAGCACAGATCTATAACAAATACATCAAAATATTCATGGTCAGACACTCTGTCCTCAGAACAAAATACAGCCATTGGCAATGAATATTGTGTATACATACATAATATATGCATTCTGAAATACCGATTTCCTTAAAATAGTCATTTATTATACAAAAATAAGACTTTTTAAACCTGCACTGTCATACAGTCATTCTCCAGTCTTTGCGTTCTCACATATACACGATTTAACAACAGAGAACTTTTGCCCATCACAAAATATCAATAATATGCTGTTAAGTCCTATGTATGTACAAAATATTAAATACTAAACCTTCATGTTTCGTTCACACACAAGTATTATTTGAAAACTCTGAACTGTCAATTCGTATGCTGTTGAAGCAAGTTGACACGCAGATTCATTCTAATACAGTCCAGGTTTATGGTACATGGCTATGGTGTGAATTGAATTCCAACACGTTCCATTATACCATGTACACTGTGTATGTTTCATAGTTTTTCTTTATCTAGTATAAAAGGAGAACAGATCACTTAACCAGCTCTTCCTCTTCCAAAAGACTGAAGAATAGGTAGAAGAATTGAAAGAGCCAGACAATGGTAAAATGATGCCACCCGTTCAATTTAGACTAATTACATGTATCTGATAAAATCTTTTAAAAAGTATTTTACTTGAATCCGACCAGTGTTCAACTTCACGGTAACCATGGTAACATGATTATGTTGAAAACGCGGTTTACACACACCTCAGGGACCCAACGGGCGGTCTTATGTGGGAGGTTGAACTGTACAAACAGCTCGCAAAGCAGCTTTAATGCGGCAAAGCTTACATCCCAACCAATGTACATAAATGCTCTGGATAAGCACTCTTCAGTAAATACATAATCTAAAAGCCAATGCCCCGTTTTAACGGATTAAACCTTCTCGGCAACAAAAAAGGATTGCTATAAGCTAGAATAAAATGGTTCATGCCAATCTGCTGCCAGTTCTGGGGTATTCCAAACTGTAGTATATTATACCAGTTCAGTTAACAACTACATGTTAATTCCTTCTTATGTCAAATCTTATTGGTTGCTCTGGTAGAATTTATTTTAAAAAAAAATAATGGCAAATGCATCCTTCGTCACGCAAAGACATATTCAACAACTTGGAAAAAAAAGATAAAATACCTTTCCTGCGATACATGTTAAAAGTACAACATACAATGTGATGGAATTTGTATTCTTAAACAAACAGCTTAATGGAAGCTCAAAAATTATAATCTATACACTGTACTTAAATGGAATGGGGTAAAATATGCTTAAATGGATGCATAATATACAGTGGCATTTCACTTTGCGACCACCTCAGAATAAAGACCACTTTTTAGCGGCTCTAAAATAACATTTTCAATGCTTAGTAGCTTCAGATATGAGATCACCTCACAATGAAGGACAGATTGTAGAGTTCGGCTGGGGGGGTGGGTGTCTTATTTCTGAGGTTTCACTGTATATTTGTCTGTAGTACAGTATTGAAGTCACAGGTCATTTCATTTCTGATTCAGGTCATTGTCTGATCAAAAATCCTTATCAGATGCCAAGACAAGACAATGAAGCAGTACTATTAAACAGTACTATTCTGTTTTCCCATTTTTGGATTTAGCAGGAAGACGCATATAGCCCATTTTGGTGCAAAGACTGTCGTTTTGGCTGAATACAGAAGTCTAAAATGCAGAAATAACCCGTACACCCCCTTCGTGAGGTACTAACCACAGCTCAACAACAACAGCACATAAATGTAGTTTTTGCATTTCCACATGAAAAACCGGAAACCATACATCTGTAGCTACCTATAACAGAGTGGACCAGATTGGCAAATACACAACAGTTTATATGTGAAATATACAAATTTCAAGAGTAGTAAAATTATGTAGGCTTGGCAAATGTCTTAGTTCTACAGATCTATACTACAGACACAAGCACATGCATTATTTAGTTATTAGTTATTTTGTGCAATAAAGTGCTTGACTTTAAGTCCAGTCCAACATGCTCCATCCAGAGGGCAGAATGAGTCACATTATCAAAACCTGTGCTTTATGGTTTTGTTTATGAAGCCAACTGTTGAACTTCACTCCATTTTGCAGTTATCATACACAAATTGCATCAGAAAGATACAGCTGTCGCTGGACAACTTTGGTCAAACGTGGATTTGTTACTATTACTTCAGCATGTGACGTCAGCTCCTGCAGTACAACAAAGTATTTTGTATCTAGTCCACTTCAGGTTTTTTTGGCAAGGTTGCAAGACAACAACTACTGTACAGAAAACGGAAATCCATTCTACGTTACCCCAGAAATAAGTTGGTTTCCGTTTATGTAAAACCGAATATTCAGCTCTGCATTTGCCACAAGTACATATACACAAACCAGCACCATATCTGCAATGTAGAACCACATAAATGCCATAATAGCAGACAGTTTAAATGAAACTAGAGCTGTGATGAGCTAATGAATAACCAGAGCTAAAATGGACCAATTAGATTTTATCTTTTGTACGGATTCCTAAATGGGCACCATTTTGAGTTTTTGACATTCATATAGATTTTGAATGTTTACCTGGCAAAAGATTTAATGGACAGATATTTAATACTACCCACTGGTCCTGTTTTACAATTCTGGCAGCCAATTTTTTTTTATTTCTCGCTCTCTGTCTACAAATACGCTGACAAGATTTTACAACTCCAATAACTTATATAGATTTATATAAGACTACATATAATCAGACTTAAATATATATATTTCGTGAGTAACAGGTCGAACATTCCTTTACGTTCACACGCAAAAATAATCACAATCATGATTCAATTAAACCATCCAACCTGTTAATGTTGAAGAATCTGTTGTCAGTACATTCACGCTATATCCAAGACCCTTACAAATTTAGAATGAATGTTGCATGTCCTCATCACTGGAATGTAGGCGCTAATACTTTGCTTGTGAAAACAATGAGAGTTATTGAAAGAGTAAACACTACCAGTGATAGAATTCCTCCCTCTGGTCGCCAGGCAGACAAAAATAAACCATTTTCTCTGTTCCCTTTCAAGTGCAGACACACACACACACACACACACACACACACACACACAGAGCTGTACACAATGCTAGTTTTCGCGACGCGCCTTCTTCGTTTTCCGCTTCACCGGTTTAGCTTCCTGCCACTCTGAAACCCAGAAAAGGTCAAGTTAAAATTTCCTACTTATTACTGAAAAGCATATAACATTCAGGCAAGACATGGACACACAGGTCTCTAGTTTTTTAGGACTTTAGCTAGGGCTGTTTTGGATGTCAGAACCTGCAAGAATTTCTTGGACGTACATGTATTTGCACCAAACCGATACAATGTATATCGCTTGAGTCATGGCATCATCGCATTTGATGAATATCATGAGTGATTAAAGTGTGATGACTGACAAAACATGTTCAATATGGAGTAGTATGCAGGTTTGTCACTGTATTAGTTGAGAGCTTTTGTGTTATCGGGAAAATTGAAATACCAGGCACATATTAATACTGGTAGTCCTGTTGCTTTTTTCCAGTTACCTTTTTTCCATTACTTTTCCTCTTTCACTTTGTATTCCTGTTACTTTCTTTCCTACACTAATATTTCACAACCACAAGTCAAAAACGAAGTACTAGCAAAGCACTTGGGTCAGCCAAGAAAGACATAAGTAACTGAATGAAAGCCGCATCGCAAAGAACAGCCAAACTGACCTCCCAGTTCATCAAATGAAACTGCGTTGGACTGAGCAGCGCCTGGCGTGGCCTGGGGGGAGGAGGGGGTGGTGGAGGCAGGCTGAACAGCCTCGAGAGGGGATGCTATGTTTTCTGTGGGAGTGGATTTCACCGAGGCTGAAAAAGGTACAAAAAACATTTTTGTTAATCATATATAGTTAAACCTGCTAAAAGCAACACCTTTAAAGACCTTCACCTGTCATCTAGTTATGGTTCCGACAGTGTACCCAATACATGTACCAAAATCTGACCCAGCGCAGTAGGATAATAGACAGTGGTGGAGTTCTTAACAAATGAAGTAATTAATATTTTCTCCAGACCTACGGTGGAAACTCGGAATTAAGACCACATGTGGAACTGTTACAACATGGTCCTAATTATGAGGTGGTCTCATTTTTGTGACAACATTGCAAAGGTACCTTTGGGTGCTCCTAGGAAGTGCAAAACATAGGAAATGCTGCTAGGAAAAGGTCCTTATTGCATGATGGTGATCTTGTTCAAAGTAATACTATTATTTGTGAACTAAGTACATCAAGACTAAAGCTGCTTTATCAACTTCTACTTGTCCTGCATTAGGTATATAGTGGTCCATGCATTATACGACCAACCATTCTGTCAGAAAAATGTTGTTTTAAAACAATGAACTCATGGTGGTTAAAAATGGAAAGTAAAACAAGTAGTGTCAAGTAGGGTCTTAAATTGCAGAGACCACTGTACTCATTAAAATGCTGGTATCATATGCTTCTACAGTATCCTACTATTTTAAGACCACCCATGGGACCAAGAAAATGTGGTCCTATATTGCAGGTGGTCCTAAAATAAAGGTCATGTTACACAGAAACTTGCCCTTTGGGACCAAATCAAACGGTCTTATAATCAAGGGTGGTCTTAAAATAGAGGGTGTAAAATAGAGAGAGTACTGTATATGTCTACCTTGTGCCGCTGATGGCATTGCTTGGGGTTGGGAAGCTGTTGGGATGGCTTTCTCTGTTTCCCGGGCAACAGCAGAGTCCAACTCCATGTTGGAAGGAGCAGGAGACACATCCTGAACGATAAGCAAAGTATCATAAGGGGCTATGAAACATGCGTCAAGGCAGGCCACAAGTTAATTGTATCCCCTATATAAAACTTTTGAAAAGATCTTTTGTGGATTCGCTTTCAATGGGACACAACCCCCACAGTTACCATTTGTTGAGAGCTACTGGTATACTTTGACCCGAACTTCCATCGAGTAAAAGTGTTATAATGACTTTAACTTCATGCTTTACTTAAATGGCTTCATTAACAAACACTAATGATACTTTCTTTTTCAAAATGCCTTAAGTCTCTAAACAGCTTCCTCAGGGAGGTACTATCTTCAAACATACTGGCAAACACAGTTTTATAAAGTTCTCAGAAACAATAAGAAAATATGCATTTTCGTGAATATCATTTTCTGTCCATCACTGCACAGTACCTGCAAGTCTTTTCCCTTTTTCTTCTTTTTGGGACTCTTGGAAGTTTTCTTGTCATCCGACGCCTTGTCAGCCTGGACGACAGGAACCTTGGAAATACTGCTGTCTGACTCGTTCACTGTGGAAGACAAACTCGCCCCGGAATCTGCCTGCACCGTTACCGGTGCCTCAGCAGTACTCGTTGGTGCGCTTTGTTCCACTGCCACCACTTCTGCAACAGGCGAACCAGCTTTTGCTTTCTTATTTTTCTTTTTCTTTGGAGTGATTGCATCTTCATGGATGTTTTGTACAGGAACCTGGAAGTGAACAGATAAAAACATTCAAAATGTAAAAGGCAATATTTACATTCATACTTAGCAGGGTGTTCTTGAAGCATTCAATTAGAAAAGCAAACAAGTTATTTACAGATAAAGAAGAGGAGATTGGATTGCCTGGTGGAACTTACACGATTTTTTCAACAGATCACTTGAAGCAAAACTGGCCACGACATAAGTAATTGCCTGTTGCTTCTTAAACAATACCGAACAGAAAGAGGTGCTTTCAACAGAAATCTTGCACGTTCTTGAATTTACTGTACACATATCTGAAATGTCAAAGGATGCAACAGTAACAGCAGAGAAATATTCCGATATCACACATATAAATATGTACAGATGTATATATGTTGAAGCACATACGTTTCTCTGCGGTTCCTCTGGAACATTCTCTTTGTCTGAAGACTCAGTCTGGGGTGCAGCCTCAGCCTCCTGAAAGCCAGGTAATGTTATATTAGATTATACTGAAAGTGTCATTGAAGTGTCCTTTCCACTTTTTCTGCTTAGTACCAATCCTAACACATATATCCATATCCCATACTCATTATAAACATTTTTTTCAGGAACAGTCAATTATTATCCTTTAGGCAAATTAGGCGCTTTACCTAGTTTCAAGGCTGTACAATGATAAATTACTTGATACTTTAGATAAAATATCAACCTGATATGGCTAGTTTGTCTTCAGTACAGTGCAAATGCTTATATGATTTTCTGAAGAAAATGTTCATGGAACTCATGGAACAGAAATATGTACAGCAGTTTTCAACATGGCAAAGTATACTAAAGATCAGGTGGCTGAACATTTAAATCCTTAATTGCAAATTGACTCCAATGTGTTCATAGATGGCCTGTATGATGCATTGTGAAACAAGAGATACGGGATTTTTCTGCAAGGAACTACTACAAACATATTAAGAAAACCTTTGTGGAAAGTTAAAGCATAATACCTTATCTTTGGAAGGCCTGTTTTTCCCCTTCTTCTGCCTCTGTTCCTGAGGCTTGTCTTGCTGCATCACAACTGGCTCAGCAGCAGGCTGGACGTTAGCTAGCGGTGGAGCAACGCCCACTGTTGCCTGCTCTGTGGCATCTTTTGCATCGATCTCTGGCCTTTCTAATTCGTAAGGCTCCTTTTTGCGCAGCTGTTTCCTCTTTCTGGGCTGCGCGGTCTCCCAGTCACCACCTAGGTGAGAGTAACAAAATGGATGAGTAACCGTGGTCGTACACTTGCATCATATTCATATGAAATGGGACACTGAGAAGAATGGGCAAGATTAGAAAAGAAAGCATGATTGGAGTTACCCTGTCAGGTTAGGAATGGGCTGAGCCACCAGAGTAGGTAATCAACAAGCCATACACTATCGCACATTATGCAAATCCTAAATTAAAAAAGAAGCTGATGGGAAGTTTGCATATCCATAGATATTACCGGTACAACACATACATGTATTTCAGCCTTTTATCTATAAGGCAAGCAAGATCCAACCGAGAGAAGTCTACTGAGCAACCATCATAGTAATATAGCAAATGAAGTTACCTTCATCCTCTGCATTTTGCTTCGGAGCCTCAGTCTGTGATGGCAATTGTGCTTTAGGGGTGGGGGAACTTGCTGCAGATTTTTTCACCTGTAATAACAGAAGGCGAGTCATCTATACTCACAATAAATCTTGCTAGTGTCGCCAGAAAAAGGTCAGTATATTCTAATATCTAATTGATACAATTTTCCAAAAATTTAAAGGTTTGGGCAGCTGCTACAGTGCTCAGTACGAATGCACAAAACATACTTTGGGCTTTGATTCAGCCTTCTCCACAGTATTCTTGTTGCTAGGTGATGCCTTCTGTTGTGTCACGGTAGGACGCTTCAATGATGGACTATCTCCACTGCTGATGTTGCCATTTGCAACTAGTTTCTGCAACAAAAATAATAGTTGGATAGTCACTAGAATTCTAAGCTCAACGTGGCGTTGTTTATGTTACAACTAATATTTTTATATATGCATGACGAGAAACCTGGGATGGAAGAAACTACATTACTCTTCATAAATATAATTATGTACTATGACCTACTGAATCGACAAGCTATATCGGGGGTGGGGTGGGGGGGGGGGGGAAGGGAGAGAGAGAATGTTACCCTATTTTGTCTAGGATACACTGCAGTAAGTTAGCCACCACCATGTTTCAATTTCAGCTAGGTACTTCTCAGCATTGGATATCCAGGTTTTTCATATAGAATATAGGTTGCTTCTCCAAAATATTAACAGAAATTCTGGTTACTTTTTGTCAAATAAAATTAAGTTATTCTGAAATTTGAGCCAAATTTGAGGATAACTTACTTTTATACAACAAAGTAACCACAGAATTGATTTAAATAACCTAATGAAACTTCAGACAGTTAATTCATGAAAGGGCTTTCTATTTTTACAGTTATATCAGCTACAGTTTTGTCATGCCATTAGTTTACTACATGACATCAGTTTATATATTGATTATTGTTGACATTGTGTACATCTACAACTCCAGGTTAACTTTTAGCTCCAAGTGACCATTGGTGACCATCTACTTTATATTACCATTACTTGAGCTATCAGTAATAAAGTCAGAGAAATCACACTGTTATTCTGTTCGTGCAAAATTTCCCAAGAGCAGGCTCAAACTAACAACCATCCATTGCAAAAGCCATGGGTTTATCCCATGATGTCACGAAGGCACAAAAGGCATTTGTAAGAGTGCCATGCGCTGGTGTGTGTTGGTCTATGCTGCAAGTATCATGAGTATAGCTGCATATGTTTGGCTGTATTTTGCTGCAGGACCAACCTGCTCAGCATTACATAACGACTATATTTGGTCACGTGACTTCAACACGCCAGAATTTGTTACAGATTGTTGTTAGATTGGAAAATTGTTCATGAAAAGAGGGGTATCCAGTCACTTCGTCACACGGTCATTTCATCACCACTCACCGCTATTTTGTGATGAACTGACCAGAGACTAAGAGGGGCGAGGGGTTGTATTGGGCCTGGGGAGAAATTAGTGACATCCCAAACATGTTTATTTCAATCCTTTTCCAATAATTACTACTGTATCAAAGTTTGTGATATTTACCTGGGTTCATGAAATTTCACTCCCTGTAAACCTTACTTGGAGCAGATATTTCTTTGCCATGATTAAAGTTGTAACTTATGAAGGGTACAGCTAATCATTTACAAAGCAGACAATAACCGTTCAGCCTTTCAAACATGCAGGCAATATCTGCAATTGATTTGATAATTAGTGCCCTGCCTAGCAGCCTAGGGTGTAATAACAAAGTGCTGGATACCCAACACGACTTTGATAAGGTTAGTTTGGAATGCGCAGTGTTGTTAACTCGGGTGTGACAACTTGACTGTGGCAAAATGACTGTAGGATGTGACAAAACGACTATGCGATGAAATGACTGCTAACCATTAAAATGTGGTTTCTCTGTGAAATGCAATTGTGTTTAGCTTGAAGATATGCCTCGAAGTAGTTCTGGTTCTGGTTCTTGCTTCACCTGCCAGACCTCATTTTCCCCGTCTGGGTGTAGCTGGTCACATTGCCTATGTATTGGGGACTCATTCCCCATCGAGGCATAACAGAGTATCACGGCAGGCCGTCCCCTTGTGTGCTCCGTAGTCCCCAACCCATGGCCACCCATTATTTCCTGGGGTAGTGGGGCTGAAGGGGCCGACACACAGTGAAGCCAAGCCTCCCGACTTGTTGTGTTGTGGTGTATGCAGTCTTTGCAGTGTGGGTGTGCGGGAGGTTTCTGTTCTGTGCTGCTTGTGTGGAATTTATTAGGCGGCCCACATGAATCAGGGTACATCTATCTGCTTCCCCAGTCATCACTGCTAGCACGATGTAGCACAGCAACTACATGCACCATCCAGACCCGGCTTTGTAGCGTCCCACTCTGGACAGAGGACTTGTGGGGGACGTTATGACACGTGAACCTGCTTTTCTTTTTTTTTTTCCGTTGGCCCGAGCGGGGATTGAACCCCTGACCTTCAGGGTGAAAGGCAGGCGCTCTACCGCTGAGCTATCCCCCCACGATAAGTGTGTAGTAGACGTGTATAGACGTAAGTGAGGACAGGTTTGGCTGGGCTTCGTGCGAAATGGGAGAGGTATTTTGCCCTGCAATTCATGACACAACCATCTCTACTATATACCCATACTGTTGAACCACTGTGAACAGTTGAACAGTCCGCGGTAACATAGCCGTGCACGACCCTTTATCTGACCGATAGCTCTGTCTACTGCGGTAGCAGAGAGTAGACGGTCACTTGGGGCTAGTGGTAACACTGCAGTTAGCCCGAAGGGCTCAAGTGACTGTCTACTTTCTACCGTCTAGTAGACATCAGTCAGATAAAGGGTCATTCACAGCTACACTGCAGTTAGATTTGAACTGAGATCATTCGTAGATGGTTAATTTAACTAAGTGCCTTTACCAGTGTTTACCATGTTTACCAGTGACAGTGTTTACAAGTAATACAAGTTACAACAGTGCATTGCAATAACATTTAGTACTATTTTAGGTTTAAACTGGTGTCCCCAGGTAACCAGGTACCACATTTGCACCCAGATCTCGACTGGCCTCGGGTTGTGCGGCCCGGTTGACACTGCTTTGCTGTACCTTGTTTCTTTGCTTGGCCTTTCTCTGCCGTCTGTCGTCCTGCTCTGCAAAGTAGTCAAATGTCGGAGGCTGCACAGGGGATTTAAAGCCGAATGCGAAGACTAAAACGGCACATAATACAACCCCAACCACTGGAAATGCAAAATGTGGGTTAACAACTTCTGACAGCTCCATGATTGAAATGAAATTCAGATAAATATGGGAAAATATGTATCAAAACTCCTCCATCTCACAAGTGGTGCTGACGTAGCGAAACCATTTACGTCATTAAAACTTGCGTTCATGTGTTGCACTGTAATCTCCCTCTCGGATCATTTGAAAAATCTTCCTATGAATTCGTGCCTTTTTTCCCAGAAGAAATTTCTTGATAAATATAATTCATTTTATGCAACTTTTATTAAGATAAACGCTAAATGGCGTTATACGTTTGCTAGGAATTAAGTAGGCTGATAAGTGGAGGCCCGGCATTGAGGTGGGAATTAATCAAACAGTACTTCTCACAGTGTTAAATACTTTTATACACAGTGCCTTATGTAGACGGTGCTAAAGGATGCCTTTGAGAAGTACTCCGGCCGTTAATTGCCTTACCATATAGAGGGTGACGTAAAGGTAAACAGGTCTAGTTGCCAATGAAACCAGCAGAGCCTCATGAATGCTCGTATATGAAGATTCACCCTATATGGGTCCTTAGAAAGACTCAAATTAGTGCCAACAGAGGGGATCGAGCTCCGTAGGGCCCCACTTGGAATAGATATATATATATATAGTCGTAAATATGATCACTTATCATGATTATCTCAAAGGAAAATATGAAACCTCCATTTCTGGTGAACCTCACAAGCTGAGCAAACAAACGGCAGAGCAAAAACAGGAATAATATAAAACTATGTGATAATAAAATTGAATTTCCAAAGGACACTCTCTGTGAAACAAACATTATGCATACACTCTCCCTGGTGACCATACGTACGTTGTCAAAAATTTCAAATACACGTACCCAATGACCTCACAATGAGGTTGAACACTCAACACCCAAGTACCCTGTATATATTAAATAGCTATTTCTGATGCCCAATATTTAGTTCATTTCAATTTAAGACCAGCCATTTTGCAGATACAAAATTGTTGAAAATCGGTGCACCGAATAATCATACTGTCCGTAAGCAGCCGTTGTCAACATAGAAGGTTGTTAAAATCAGGAATGCCCCAATGACTTCAGAATGACCTTGAACACTTCCTTGTCAAACCATTGAATGACCTCAGACTGACCTTGGACACTTAAAGGTCATAGGCAAAGAAAATTACACTTTTTGAGATATGTGTGTTTTCTAATACCGGGCACCCTTACTAACCCACGTGTAAAATTACAGCGTGATCTGAACCCCCTA
>JAAUYG010057395.1_pt1 | contig 16388 bp, 8 predicted proteins | sample 7278091 | NCBI WGS metagenome assembly JAAUYG01 (sample SAMN14350201, study PRJNA611818) | marine sediment metagenome | isolation source: surface marine sediment (0.6m) | place: French Polynesia: Moorea | collected 2018-08 | reverse complement strand
TAGTAGTAGTAGTAGTAGTAGTAGTAGTAGTAGTAGTGGTAGTAGTGGTAGTAGTAGTAGTAGTAGTAGTAGTAGTAGTAGTAGTAGTAGTAGTAGTAGTAGTAGTAGTAGGAGTAGTAGTAGTAGTAGTAGTACAACTGGGACCGCCGAAAACCCGACCCGCCAAAAATTATCTGATGTAGCTTGATGTCATACCCTGACAAATGCTTTTTGAAGCTGTGGTGGCCTTGAAAATAACACCCTTTGGAAGCCCAGGCCTCCCAAAGGTGATTTGTCGGGCTTTACCCCCACCTTTGCTGGAGTACCCAATATTATGTTCTAATTGTATCATTTTGGGTTCAATCTTTGGCTTTCAATAAAGCCCAGTTTCAAAAAGCTTGGTGTTAAGTGTTCTCTCCAGCAAACTAGCTTCGCCGCTTGGTCACATACACAGGGCAACAGCATAAAAGACCTTTTGGGGACACGGGATCCCGAAAATGCAGGAGAAACAGCTTACTTGCCGGCCTTCTGGCTCTTCTTGTTTTTCTCTGTATGTTAGCAGGAAATATATGTACAATGTGTTGATCTCATACCGTTAATAATTTAGGTGATCATGACTTTGACCTTTCAAGACCACTGAAGGTCAAATACGATGGTACAGTTGGACTTCGTATATGATTTCCTATCAGTGTTTAATAGTAAGATATGGCTTAATTATCTCAGTGTATTACAAAACATGGGCTTTCGAAATCTGAGTAACTGCCCTTTCAAGGTCACTCAAGGTCAAATGTGATGCTGCCATTAAGCTCCCCATATATTGTTTACTAACAGTATTTAATCAGTAACATACAACCCAATTTGCAATTGCTCCCTTAACGATATATAAGACTACAAAATCTGAGTGACCTTAATTGACACTGACCTCTCAGACTTGCTCAAAGTCAGACTCTGGCATTGGACTCCCAATATACGGGTTTCTATTAATGTTTAATTGTAACATATGGTCTAATTCCTTTGATACGAGGATTTGAAATTCGAGTGACCTTGAATTTAACTTTTAAGGTCTCTGAAGGTCAAATCTGATGGTGCCATTGGACTCCCAATATGTGGTCTCAGATTAATGTTCAGTAATAACATTATGGTCTACGTCGGCTGCATGCGTGATATAAGGATTCGCAATCTGAGTGACCTTGAATTGGATCTTTCAAGGTCACCTACGGTCAAGACTAAAGTGCCATTCTGCTCCCCATATATGGTTTCCTATTAATGTTTAATAGTAAGATATTGTCTAACTCAGCTCCTTACAAGATATAAGGCTTAGAAATATGAGTGACCTTTAATTGGGCTAAAAGTAAGCACATGTCCATCTCTCACCAGTTAGCTGTTATAAGCACTTAAAGATTTCCCTTCTATCTTTTACCGTTAGGCCAAATTTCACCCCCCCCCCCCCACACACACACACACACACTCACACACCCTTTCCCTAGGGTGATTTTTCTCAAAATCTAATCATTTTATTCCTGGGTCACGGGGAAGACTCTCATCAAAATTGAAGTTAATCTTTTAAATACCTGTTGATATAGTTTTGCAGCAGACATACGCAGACACCCACACACAGGAGCATTGCAACAAACCCTTAGTAGGGTTTAACATGGACCATGATGTGCAGCTACCGTTCAAATGTGCTGGAGTACAGCATTTGCTTGTGCTGTCAAGTTACGCAGAGATTACAAAGACACAAAGGTGGAAGGCTGGGACACTAATCTGTGTTTTGTTTGGGCTTAAGCCTATTGTCCCACTTGTTGACCCAGTGTTTACACCAGCGGTGCATTGGGTCATGGTCACTCCCCACCCTTCCTCTTTCAAAAAGTGTATAGTGGCAAGGGTTGGAGAGAATAGGTATAGAGAGACTTCATTGGTATCCTCAAAGACAATACATGCAAAATATTTATTTATTTATTTGTTATTATTTTATTTATTTATTTTTTATGTATTTATTTATTATTTATTTTATTATTTATTTATTATTTATTTATTTATTTCGTACTCAAAGTACAATATTCGTGTGTCCACAGTGTTACTATATGTCCACGGTGTTACTATATGATGCACCCGAATCTTTTAGTTCAACAAAATCCCTGATTAGTCCATAAAGCATTACTGTAACATCTTCTATAATATCCGCCCTGTTCCAGGACAGCATACGACTAAAACTAAAACTGTTTGAGACTGGCGATCGGCTCCCAGACTTTGCTAATGTAGTACACACTCTGATGAACTGATAATCCGAATCATTCGCTATAAGCATAAAACTATTAAGTCTTGTACAAAATGAATCAGTAATGCTCATACATTGACAAATCAGAGGAAATAACTTTGAATGAGTCCTTGGATGAAGACGAGAAATACGTCTTATAGTCTTATGCCAGGCTATAGAAAAAAAACCCAATGTATTTATCAATATCCCAGTGTTGGCATCCATAGAGAGACATGCAATAACACTTAAACCAATGATATCGTATAGACAACCTGATAAATTTGAATCTAGATCATAGAACATTGACTCGTCTCATAAAAGTATGTATATATTACAATACATGTGTATACTCCTTCGATATAGGAGACCCTTACTCATTCCCCAGATGTATTTCACATGATTCGGTAGATACTGCTAATACTGTTTGACCAAACATAACGGAGCCATCAATTTGCCATACTTTCTAAGTTTACTTTTGGTGGGGTTGAACGTCACATCATAGTCTATATCATACTGTCACGCAATCCGTAACATTAGATTCATTAGTATTAATGTCAATACCACATCGATTAGGGCTGGACCATGTTGTCTGTACGGGTATGTCACATAATAACATAAGGACTTGTAGTGCACTTCACGATGTTGCTGCTTTTAGTGATCATATACCTTTGATTGTCACTTATAGCATGCCATTAGACTGCAATGTGTCCCATGGTATCACAGAGGTCAAAGACTAGAGAAGGTGACTATTATACTGCCGGTTTTTCGCATAAGACCACCCGCTTATAAGACCATGGTCTTATGCATGGGAAAAAATCCCGTATATAAGACCATGGTCTTATATTGTACGATTTTTCTGGAACTTGGAATTTGTGTGCTCAACATACAGTTTTAATTGACAAAATAGCTGTATATACCCACAACTTCATTGATATAAAGTATAATTTCCGTCAACACCACCTGTTTGGAATAGTACACGTATAACGAAAAAAAGGTTCAATTTTGCTGAAAACTTTAATTGTGCTACAAGGTATAAATTCGATTAAAACATATCAGGACAACTTATGCACCTTTGCAAAACATCATTTCAGTTTGTTCTGTATGCTTGCGTAGTCCAGTTAAAGACCATATGGTCTTACATTCGGGATATGCTGATTCCGATTATAAGACCATGGTCTTCTATTCGGCGCCCCTTTTATGTCTACGTGAAGGCCATTTTTCGAATACAAGCCCTGGTCGTATGCTCAGGAAAAACCGGTAAGTGGGCTGATGCCTCAGTAGCACAGCAACAACTGTATAATAATATTGCAGACACTCTCCTCATTGAAATTAAAGTTAATAGTGAGGCCCTCGCGTGTAGTAACAAAATGCATGGATATCTCACATTCTGTGAAGATAAATTCCTTGTATCAAGATAAAAGAGTGTACTTATCAAAGCTAGCAAGAAGCTGTTGGTACAAAGAAGGGAGGAAACTTTAGGGTGATTGCAGGATGGAGTGACCTTGTAGAGACTCAACACAGCCAAGCCAGAGTGCATATCTAGAATAAGAGCTGTGGGTAAACCTCGACAAGGTAGCATTTGAAGATATGAAGTCTAGTTGAGCTCGATTAGGTATACTTTCAGAGAATATGTGTACATAATCAAGAAACGCTTAAACCTAATGCCATGGCTAACAATCTTCAACATAAGGATTATGTAGGTTATGTAGGTTAGGAAGAAGGTGTGCCAAATGAATAATAGCAAGATTCCTACTTCAAATACAGTGAATGGAGTGAGTGGCCTAGTAACTAGACATGTGATGTGAAGGACTCACTATGCAGACCTTTACGACTCTGTGGACAATACCAAAATATAAAGAGCAAGTCGTGCCCTGTGTTTGAACAAGACAAGATGCACACAGAGGCAGATGTGTGTCTGTACACATTTGTCAAACTATAGATTATTATACAATAGGCATGGCAGCCCGGTGTTAATTTGTTTTCTAGATCTCTCTAAAGCATTCGGTAGGGTTAATCACTATACATTGTTTAATAAATTACAAGAAAGGCTCCTGGTTATATTTTAAGACTATCATTTGGTTAATTGGTATTCTCAGGAAAGACACTGCATTCACTGGGCATTTCAGCATTTCATTCGTTCAGCAGTCATTTCAAAGCTGTTTTCAGTCAGCAATGGTGGAAAACTAGGAGGAATTCCTCACCATGGTTTTTAACGTGTACATGGATGACCTAAGTGTGATTCTTATTAATAGTAAGCGTGACTTTAACTTTGGTGGTAAAATTATAAACCACTTCTTATATGCAGATGACATGTAATTCTCGAGTCCCAAATGCTGCTGGATATATGTCAAATTAAGTTATACCCAGGAGCATGACATATTATTTTATCTAGGAATACTGTATGTATGATCATTAACACGTCACACATGAAGATCAAAAGCACCCCTAAATTGTCTCTCAATGGTAATTTCTTAGAATTTATATGTTACATCATATAGGTATTTAGGAGTTTGCATGCACTACTGTAATTGTCACCAGGGTATCAGAACTTAGAAGTTTAATACATATATATAGATCTAATGTCCTAACCAGGGTTTCGAATTCTCCATGTGTTCTCCAGATCTAATGCTACAGCTATTTCAGTCTTACCGAACTACATTCTATTATACAGTTATGGGCAGTTTTTACTAAGGGCTAGTAGAGCACAATGAGAGTTGCCTACAATAGGGATCTAGCTGTTTAATTTTAAAATAACAAACACACAATGCAGTGCCAGTGGCATGTTTGCTGGCATGAACATTCTAAGCTTTAATGCCATCCGAAGAAGTCTACATGTGTATATAATTTTATGCCAAGGTTGCACAATTCTGGCAATGAAATAATCAATGTTTTTATGTCTACATCTAATGTGCTTAATAATATGCATTGGTGTCATTGGAGGACGTGCCTATTCATATAATATTTCACTATAATTTTATATTATTTTTATTTATTTTATCTATATATTTATTTTTAATTGTATGCCAACTGTTTTATAATGGACTGTTACTGTGATATGGGCTGAGGCCTGAAATAAAAGTGAATTTAATCGAAATGAATTGAAAAGTGTGTAAATTCAGAAACACGTGCATATAACAGCTATGTAGTATAATTTGTCACAATATCAATTTATCTGTGTTATGGTCTGAACATATAGCTAGCCGTATCACTGCTATCTTTGCTCGCAACCTCTAGGCTGTGCCTATTATTATTATTATTATTATTATTATTATTATTATTATTATTATTATTATTATTATTATTATTATTATTATTATTATTATTTAAAGGTGTTTTGCTCTACTTGTCAATTAATTTTTTATTGTTAAAATAAAGCATTGTAGCAGAACAGCCGTTTGATTTTTAGAAGCTTGAGCAATGAGGGGAAAGCGTTGAGCAGCATTCATATGACTCTGACAATTTTTCAAAACAAACAAATCGCGCGTTTATGAAATTCGCCTGTTAATACGAGTTTATTTCTTGCATTCTTATTCAAAGAGAATCCTAAGCAAAATGTATTCGAATAGTGACGTCCAAAATCTGAAATCCCCGTATGGTTTGCTACACGCGTTGTGCAAGAAAGTAACTGGCCTGGACAATGATGAAGTTACCCAGCACTTGAAGATGGCTGTCAAAACTGTAGGGGCAGACACCAACCACACGAATGAAACAGAATTTCAAGTTGCTGAAAGAATCAAGAGGCGTTTTGTGAGGGAAAACAGGGAAAAAGATGCCGCACTGTTCTCCGAATTACACAGAAAGTTGCAGGGTAGCCGCCACCTGAGTAACCGGGCCTCGCTTCTGCACTTGCTATACATGCTTTCTAATGATGGAAGTGTGGGGAAAACTGTTACAGGTTCTGCATTTTATAAGGGCATCTCAACTCATGCAATGTCAACGCCATACCCTGGACATATCATGCTAGGAGTGCGTAACGATGAGCATGCACTTAATTCGGGCAGACCTCTTCCACCATCTGCATCATCAGCTGGTTCAAGCGGCATCAGCAGTATCCATGGCAGTGGCTTGAGTGATGGCCTGTCCCCATATAATGGCACACGTGTACCAGGCAGTACGGTTCATCTTTCACTGGCACCTAATGAGACCTTTCAGAGAATCCCAGGAAGAAAGTTAGTTAGCATGGATCGTCATCGTATTGCGAGTCATATTGCTAGATCATCAGATGCATCTGGCATCGGGAGAGACAGTGATACTGGTACAGTAACATCAAAAGGCAAAATTGCTAGTAAAAAATCTGGAGATAATTCTGCCTATGAACTGCCAGAGAATGTCCTCATGAGAGAAATTATATATATTTTCCAGGGTATCGAAGGCAAATATATCAAGTTTGATGTTTCCAATGAAGGTTTCAGGATAGAGCCAAGGATCGGGATTCCAAAAGCAGTCAGAACAATTGTCAGTAAGTTGGCAGAATGCGGTTGGTTGTACAACAAAGCAAGGAAATATGCTGATTCTCGAAGCACGGACAGGGCTTTTGGGCTTGTAGGCCAGAGCTTTTGCACAGCTATTCACAGTGAACTTACTGAGTACTATCGGCTCATGGCAGTCTTGGAAGCACAATTACAACAAGAAGAAGATTTTGGGGTTGGGATGCAGGATTCTGGCCTCAGCTTGAGGCGCTTGGCTGTTTGGACTTGTGAGCCTACTGTTCGTCTAAAGGCTTTAGCTGCTTTGATCGATGTGTCTCATGGAAAGAAAGGGGGTGCTCTGGCATCCGCTATCCATTCCTATATTCAGCATGGTGATCCATGCATACGCAGTTTGGTTCAGCATACACTTGTCCTCGTGGCCCAACCCATCTTCAGCACCGTGCTAAAGTGGATTTATGATGGAGAACTGGAGGACACATACCATGAGTTCTTTGTCGCTTCCAATCCAACTGTCAGAGATGATCGACTCTGGCATGAGAAATATAGCCTGTGCGAACCCATGATTCCTTCATTTCTTACAATGGAGCAAGCCAAGCAGATCTTGCTGACTGGCAAATCTATTAACTATCTGCGCCAGGTTTGCCACGACAGGACCATAATCAGGAGCAGAAGTGTGGTTAAGGCAACTGAGACGAACCAGGTTGAAACCATCTTAAATCAAGACTTGGATAGAGTCTTCCAGAGAATGATTGATGTGGTCTATGAAGAAACCAGCAAACATCTCCTTGAAGTACTGCAAAATAAGTACAAATTTCTGGAGCATCTGAAAGCGATGCGTCGCTACCTGCTTCTAGGGCAGGGCGATTTCATTCGGCATCTTATGGATCTGCTGGAAGATAATTTGATCAAGCCTGCACAGACAGTGTTTATGCATAACCTCACGGGTGCCCTGGAGTCGGCCGTTAGGGCAACCAATGCTCAGTTTGATGATGCGGACATCCTGCGGCGATTGGATTTCCGGCTGTTGGAAGTATCCGCTGGAGATATTGGATGGGACGTTTTCAGCCTGGATTACCATGTGGATGGCCCAATCAGAACTGTCTTCACTCCTGACTGCATGTTCACCTATCTACGGGTATTCAATTTCCTGTGGCGCGCCAAACGGATAGAGTACATCTTGGCCAGTATATGGAAGGAACAGATGTTCAACGCGAGGCGACTGCGGTCCATTCCGGAGATATTCCCGCTGCTACATCAGCACCAGATCATTGGCAGCGAGATGCTGCATTTTGTCCAGCAGGTTCAGTACTACATCAACTTTGAGGTGCTGGAATGCTCCTGGGACGAGCTGCTACGTGAGGTGATGGAAGCGAAAGATCTCGATCAGATTATTTCGGCTCACCAGGTATTTCTGGAAAACATTGTAGCCCGTTCCTTGCTCCACCCACAATCCTCAAACATCCTGACCCAGCTGAGAACCATATTTGACCTGGTGATACAGTTTCAACAGAAGCTTGATTCTTTGTATCAAGCAGCAGAGGATGAACTGGCAGCACGCCAAGCATTTCAGGAACGCAAAAACAGCAACACAAAACGAGGAGAATGGGGTCTCACTGAAGCTGACCAGATCGGCGAGGATGAAAGGCAGCAGGCGTTCAGAGAAGCTGTCATCGCCAGTCACAAAAGGCAGCTGTTTGTTCTGGCGGAGTCTTACCAGGACATGGTCCGACAGTTCCTTCTGATGCTTGCCGGTCACACTGATATCAAACTGCGCTTCCTGTCCTTCCGTCTCGATTTCAACGAACATTACCGAAGCCGAGACAGCAAGCTGAGGAGCCCTTTGGCTTACCATAAAGTGAAACCACGACGAGAGCAGGTGTAAAATGTTGCATCCATCATGTCAGACATACAATTGGATGTGCTGAGCTGTGTATCACGCTGGATAATCCTCACGATCATGGGCATGCACACACAGACATGCAGTTGTCAGATTGCATTTTCGGCCTGTGTAGGCATATAACCAAGGGCTATGTCTGTGTGTGATTATCATGACTATTTTGAGTTGACCTGGGTCAAGCCAAAATTGTCAAGAACACATTTTCTGCTAGCTTATTGTTACGGTAGTACTAAGAATTCCATGAATAACGTAAATACATGGCAATTCCATGTGTATTTTCTAGTGCCTTATGCAGTTACATTATTGTATATACCATTATTTAAAAGCAACTGCAAAAAAATTTCAAATGCATGGTAGTGTTGTACATACCCCCCATATATGTGCAAATGGCGCTATGTTATGCGTTAGTGTCTTAAGAGTACTGGTACATGGCTTTTGTCTTTTAAAAATTCCAGTTGTCTTGAAATGGCAGAGATAACTCGAGTATCTGTGACATCTGTAAACCAACCAATCTAGTGCTAGTTGTAAATTTGTACATGTATGTATTATTTTAACAGTGACACACAAGCCCTGCTATAGTTATTGTGTTTGCACATACACACTAACACAATTATATGTAGTATACACTTTAGCCTGCTTCAACTCGTGACTTTATATTCTTTGTGGGAATTAAGAGGTGGCACACGTTAAATGCCTGCATAATACTTAAGCAATGACATAGTGATAGCTTTTAGCATGTTTAATGGTACATTGTGTCAGCAAGTTTGTTTTTTGTGTCAAAGGTTTTGCTCATTCTAAAATACGCTTGAAGGAAGTTAGAAGCAGGGAGCCATTTGACCTAGTAATTTGTAACAATTTGACAACTACTGTTTTATAATTTTGTATCTGATTATTTATCCACTTCCCTCACCTGTTTACATTTAATGCAATGCCTTGATAAGTTGCTTTTGTTTTTGCTGCAGTTGTAGTACTTCTGTGTACTTTCATTGACTAATAGAACATGTAATGGAGATGCTGAACCTTCTCAGTTGGTCTGAAATGCTTAATGCATCACAGTTGATAAAAAACATGGCCATAACAATTCCTATACCCGATGTCTACATGTATTGAAACCAACCATGGCTCGTGGTTGATAGCACTTATTACATGTATTACTGCACTTTATATTCGACCGAAAAGTTTGATCAGATGTTTATTTTTTCAAGTGAAAATAAACACTTACCATGAACTTTAGTACCGTATTTGTTTCAGTTGCTTTACTCGCATTATAAAGCCCTGAATCTAATTGTTCTTGGGAATTAATGTTTGTTTTCAAAGCATCCAGATGTGCGTGGCAAATTCCCTTTATAGAGTAATCCATTTGTTTTTAACTTCATGAGAATGAAGGTTCCCAATTTTGCTTACCTGCTAAATTAGTGGCATGCATTAAAATTCCGCACAAACATCTGTACTTTTTTAGAGTACGTATGTATTTCAGTGTTTGTATATGTGTACCCCATGCGCAGACATGGATTTTGCAGTTGGAACATGAATGAATATAGATACCTTGTATATACATTAGTTGTGTGGGCTGGTTTGATGGCACATATAACAAAGAAAGTTGAACTACCTTATGAGCAAAATGAACATGGAAGAAAGTTGTTGTTTTTTTAAACTCCAGTAGATATAATGTAAGTATTAGGCATCTAAAAAAAATCTATTCTAGTAAGCTATACATATTCTTACCGGTCCATTAGAAATTACAATTTACCCCATCTGTTTTAAAACCACAGTTACCTTATTCTAATGTACCACACAATCTCTTGTGAAGGCGCCAAACTAAACATTTCGCTCCTTTTTATCAGAGGAATATTAAGCGATGAAGAGTTGAAGCACATATAGATCCAAAGTCACGCTGGTTTGCCTCGGTTCATCCTACTACCTATCAACATGATCAAGTCTGTATATATGGACAGCTCATGGTATATGGGGGGGGGATGCAGATAAGATAACTCCAAAGCCGATTTACTTTTCAAGAGGACATGAAATAATCACACTACACACTGTTCTGATTCCACACATGGATCTTCATGAGAACCACAGGCTGTGTCCACAGATTGTGACAAAGACCATGGAGTTTGACTGTCCACTATTATGGTCTTTACAGTTGACCACTTTCCTAGAAGTCCCTTTGCCTAATGCAAATCAGCGGTACGATACAGCTGGTGGAACTAAGCAACTGCCAGTCTATATGGATGAGCCTTGAGGATTCTTATTACGAAGGCAGGATCTAGAAGTACTGCATTGAGGGGTCAAACCAAAAACTTTAGGCAAACAATGCAAACCCTTCTGCCAAACAATTTGGTCCGTGTTTGAGCAGTTTGGTGACAAGCAACCTCAAATACAGTAAGGGTGATTGTCGCCAAGAATCCAGTGTTTTGTTAAAAGAGGACACCAATGTCCTTCAGAGAAGGAACTGTAGCTGTGGGAATTCAACCAGATCAAATTCCACGGTTATTCCTATGTTAAGATGGGAGTGGCAATGAACTATACTGTTCAAAACATTTAAGGGATCAAAAGTTAGCGTAGCATAATACAGACATGTAAAGGAGCAAAGTTCAACATTTAAGGGATACTGATTTGACAATAAACAGTGTTATAGTGTTTGAAAGGGTAAAGGTCATGATCACAACGGCTCTGATACACTTGCGTTTTTGGGGGAGATTCCCCTCTGGGTTATGTAAAAAATAAAGTTTTGCAATTTTGTTTTCTGCCACAACTGCATTATCAATCAAAATGATTCAACTAAACAGGACTACAATCTGGAAGGATTTTTCCCAATATATTTCTAACTATATGGCTTTGAAAATCTGATCCCTTATTTATACCTGGAAGGATTTTTCCCAATATATTTCCAACTATATGGCTTTGAAAATCTGATCCCTTATTTATATTTTGAGCAGTGTACATCTACTAGCTAGTTGTTAAACATGTTAAAACGCCCATTCCCGTTGGGATGATTATACACCTTGGTCATTCTGGAGAACTTATAGCTTACAATTACTAAACTTGCAGTGCATCTACATTTAACATTTTCTTGGGCCCAAAATGTCATGGACTACACCGACATGGTGACTGAAATTTGTCAGATCGATAATTTTGGCCTAATACTGGCAAGCCATGATTTCCATGAAGGATGGAATATTTTGGCATACTGGTATAGGTTAAACTTCCACATATTTTGGGATTTGCTTGCTTTTGTACTCTCCAACTTTACCATTTCTGTTCAGTTGAAGACAAACACAGTATATCTTACGACTCAATACATTCCAGCCAGGACTTCCGTCATATCCACACACAAGGTCACACATCCAAACACCAGAAGGCTAATTTGACTGCACTACTTTTATTTAGAATCACATAAAAGTGTTTACCAGATGACAAATCAAAAGGACATGTTTTTTTAGGTGACACAGATCAAAACATCAATTCAGTGAAGTCCATCTTCAGATATTCCATTTTCACAATCATAAATGTTTCGAGCCATGAACTTTTCATTACTTTTGTAACCTTTTTTCAAAATCTGAAACGACATTTTTAAAGCCGAAATACAGTTAAAAAGATAATTTGGAATATTATTGTAACTGTGCTACCACATCAGGTGTTTAATCCAAAATGCTCTTACGGGTTTTCAATCACATCAGTAGTCTTGTACAGGTGAAACTGGATTGAACACATTACCACAACAAGCACAGAAAGTCCCATTCCAAAAGCCCCATACATAGATTAAATTCCAAAAACAAAAGCATTTCATTATATCAACTTGCGTAAATCAGTTTTATCAAGCAGAATACATGATCTTAACGTAAGTGTATTATAAGTAGCTAAAAACAACTAATTGACACATTTCTCTAATAAATGCGACTTGCGGTAATACAAAGAAAAGAAACCCTTTTATTACTAAACACTTAACAACAAACTACTTCTACTATATTGAAGTCTTCATAATATAGATTTCGTCGGCGTCCAAAGAGTTCTTTCGGCAGTGACACCACCCCACTGAACCACCAATTCCCACCACTGTCACAGTAGTGGCTAGTTGATGAAGAGGTTCTGAGTGAAGTTGACGTAGTCGTAAGCATCCAGGATGGTACGTCCGCTGGGATCCTGGTACGGGGTCATCCTGGAGATACAGTAGTCGGCCTGCTCCTTGGTAAGGTTCTGGATCGGAGGCAAATTACAGCTCGGTTAAATACAGAAATAAACTTTGACAATGCCTAGCTATCACCTTACTAAGGCCATACCATACAACTTGTATGTAATTGGGTAGCGAGGGTTTAGAAACTTAACATTGACTGTCGACAGCAAATCTTCAGCAATGAGTATCCCCGGCTGCTATTAAATAAATATTGTGTACTATGTATTTCTTACATATCATCCTTTGTCGAGTTTCATTAACCAACTCCAAGGTCATTACAATTTTTTATCCAACAAATTCCCCAGAAAGTGAAGGAATGCTATCATGCAAGTGACCGGCCATGTTTTCAACGTAAAGCACAGAATTAGTGTAAATTGTAAGGTCTTTTATTTTAGAGTCTCGTTTCACTGGGTCTACATTTACCAACCTTACCTCTCTCTTACATTTATGCCCACCCATGCCCACCCTTATAAATATACCACCAGGTAAACTGACAATAATGTCAGTTAAGACGTCGATTTTCTCCCCCCTAGTAGTAGTGCTAATCCAAACTCTTATTCCTGTACCCCCTACGTACGGTGTAGAGCTCTGTGGCAGTGATGTAGGGTTTGTCCCCGGAGGTGAGAGCCCGGAAGGCGGCCTCCACATCCTGGGCCGACTGAACATTCTCGGTCTCCCGGCTGATCATGAATGCCATGTACTCCTGGAGGCTGACCTGGCCATCTCTGGGGGAAGGCAATTGTAACAGCATGTAGAACGGTGTACGGTTCATAAATCCAACCATGTTTGATGCTCCTTATAGTTATAACCCTTACCTCGAGTGTCATTTTTCATTTCAATACGATTGTTGCGTATTAAGACAAATTTATCTGGTAGCAAGTATATGTACCTGTATTTTTTTAAACTGTCGTTCAAGGTCACACCACATTCAAAACACGGGAGAGTAAAACCTGCTATTACAAGTACCAACCTTTCCCCGGATTTGACTATTACAGCCACATTTGGCTATTAAATGGCAAAAAGTGGCAATTACATACATATGCCTATAGATTAAAGAAACAAAGCCTTAACTTTCATTCGGAATTTAATGTATAAAACGGCAAAATGAATACAACAGCAATAGCATGTTTTTGTTTTTTCATTTCAATACTAACATTTCAAAAGGTAGTGTAAGCCTGTTTTGTCTTTGGTGTTTTCCTGTGAGAAGTGAGCACTAGGAAATCACAAAGTTATGACTTTGTTCCCTGGATAACCCTGGCACTGTGACTAACCTGTTGGGATCCACCATATCCAGAATGGCCTCAAACTCCGGATCGCGCTGTCCTTCTTCCACCATAGGCAGGTCGTAGCCCAGGGCACGCAGACACGACTTAAACTCCTGGTGATTCAGCTTACCAGACTTATCCTTATCAAAATGCCTGCGGGCAAAAAAATAAAGCATATTTAATTTATATTATTTATTATACCAAGATCTGACAAAATGGATCCATAGTATTACATAGAATAAGCCTGCTGTACTATCAAGGAATCCATTATCAAGTACTCAATCCATGTTATACGTTTAAAACATAATGTAGCTATATTTTATATGAATTCATCAACTTAATTTCTAAATACATATTATATTTTGACCTGTTTTTTTTTTATGAAGGTTATACACTACCAGTGAGCACTCAGATCAAATGGTACACATATCGTCACGTTATTGTGTCACTTACTTAAACATCATACTGAACTCCCGGAGTGCGTCTTCGCTGACGCCGCTCTCGCTGCAGGCCTGGATTTGTTGCGCCAGATTGTGCTGCATTCGCATGCCGAGCTGATCCAGTTGGTCCCACTGCTGGGCCAGTCCCACCGTGCTGTGTTCTGTGTACCTACAGGATGTCACCACAGTGTCAGTCACAGGGGCAAAACATTTCTTCGTCTTTAATTACTCTGCTCCAATAAACTAATTTATAATAGGACCTTCCACAAATGACGCTACATAAAATCTGACATAAAATTGTTCCCGATTCGCCAAACCAACTGTCATGTGGATCCTTCCATAACTTCGCATTAGAAAGTCGTACGTTTATAATTGAAGACATAAAGGACCCTTGTTCTCATATACATGTCACATTGTTCTGGAAATATTAGGTTAGACGGTCAACTTCAGAATTCAACTGCTGCTGAAGGTCATAACGCCCAGGTTCAGACCTGCGTCAGGCTCGTAATTTACAGTGCCTTCGTCAGTCAAGTTACATGACACAGCCTAGCGACAGATGACCTACTTGTTGTCGAGGATCAGTCTCTCCTCCATGGCAGCGCTGAGGTCCTCGATGTGCTTCAGCTGGTTCCTGTTCCCACGAACCTCTGCAGCTTTCCTCTGTAACACAGCAGGAGGGAACACAGCGTTCAAACACCTTCCAAATGCACTCGAGTGCCGTGCAGCAAATTTGAAGCATACACACATCTAGTAAATCTCCCTTTGAAAATATCTAAGAATGAAATCGGAGGTTAATTCTGAGGTCTACTCATTTTTATATTGATCTTTTCTAGCATCTTTTCCACTTTACCTTTGTGGCTTCCAGCTGGCTTTCCAGTGTTCCAGTGCCTTCCATCATGGCTGACCTGGAAAAACATGCCAGTGTTTATAATACAATCAAACATATTAAACTTGGAATACTGTACATCTCGCAAACCCCCTACAAGACAAAACAGTTTTCTTGTCCAAATATTTAGGTATTATAAAATCTTAGGCAAAATTTACGAACATAAAGTTGTGAATGCATATTGAAGTAACAGTCTGAACTTCATATTAATAATAATTTTAACAAAGTGCTCAAACGTAAATTTTTCAAATGTTCAAGGACTAGAAATTTGCTAACAACTCTTCTCCAACCTATGCCAATCTTATATTTGACTATTTTTCTTTCTTTTTTTTTTTGTTAATCCTTTTTTTATTTCATCCTGTGACTAATTCGAAACAAGGCTTCATACTGTTGCAAGCAAAGAACCACATTCTGAAGGTATGGCTAGTATTGGGGGGCAGGAGAACAGTGGTAAGATCAAACGTTTCTAACACAGCAGAAGGTTTTTTCATCAAATTTCTTTCCGAAACCAACATATGCAGTTTGACTGCAAGTTAGTGTACGTCTATGCACACATAAAACCACAGTTAGTGAACAGCACGCGTTTGACCTCTCAATCGGTTTTCAAACTCTTCATGCTTCAGTTAACACATGAATGTATCATAAATGAAACTGATGCCAAAAGTGGAACCACAAGTATATTCGTCACCAGAAAAACAGTTTCCTTTTCTCATCAACACATAACCACGTTCCTCAAGCACTCAGTTATCACAGCAACAAAATAGCATGCTGTACAGCGCATGACGGAAAGGAAAGCATTCAAAACTTTTCCAGAAAATTCCTGTCTTGACATTTTTAGCCTGTGTTAAAAGGAAATTTTGACAAGTATTTGTGTGCATTCCAAGATCTAACTTCAAACACACTTGAACCAAACACAGAGAACAGAGTGTAGCATTCTCAATATAGTAATATAATAATGACCCATCCAACATCCAGAATCTGAAAACGAAGCATTGGTGTTTACTGTTAATGTATCGCAGAAATGTTACAGTATTAACTTGCTTCCTTAGGTATGTTA
>JAAUYG010111442.1_pt1 | contig 16390 bp, 11 predicted proteins | sample 7278091 | NCBI WGS metagenome assembly JAAUYG01 (sample SAMN14350201, study PRJNA611818) | marine sediment metagenome | isolation source: surface marine sediment (0.6m) | place: French Polynesia: Moorea | collected 2018-08 | reverse complement strand
TACTTGACTTGGTACAAGCCGCCAGGCGTATGGAGCACAAGAGGTGTCACGATTATCACAGGCATAGCAGCTGCATGGTCACAATGACACACTGAATGTATGTGCCTGACTGTATCTGACTGAAACTTGCATCATTCATGGTCTGTGCTTCCACGGTTCGTAAAAACCGCTAGCGAATGAAGTATTGTGCACATGCACAGGTTATCCAGACTGTCACCAGGTCCTCCGACTAAAATTGTCAATGTGGATGTTATCGAAACTGTCAACGGGCTTTACACCTACGTACAACTGAACTAAAATGGCAACAGGAATCAGTGTTTATCTTGGAAAGCGATCTGTAACAATTGGGATCATTCTCTCGATTCTACTCAGCTGTGCCTTAGCAGCGGGACGAACAGGTAGGTGTGCTACTATGTTTAATGATATTGTATAAAACATAAACTTTACAGAAACCCAAATGGCTATTCGGGTATAAAAAGTATATGTCATGGACATATTTAGTATTATCCCAGTTGGGAGACACTTCGTATTATCTAATGGGTTTAGCACATTTCATCTGGAGATATTACATATATGTTGCCATTCTGCAATTTTAAAACGAATGTTGACAATGTCGAGGCATTGTGGGCCTCTAATAAATAAAAGGTTTCATAAATTATAACAGATTAACAGTTGAGATATCCTGCTCGTGTACCTTATGGCTATTAATAGTGTTGAGAATGTCGCACACAAATGGGACCTCCATCTTTTGTTTCATGTGTTTTGTGTTCAGTCGCACATTGACAACACGCAACGTGAGTTAATAAAAGTTTCTGTATCTTTTGATATATATCTAGTACATCACGTAAGTTTTAGACTACAGGATAAAACTACAGGACTAAACTGAACTCAAAAATCAAACATCGGAGACATCGTACACTGTACAGGGCCCATTTTATGTTTTTGGTTCCAATTTGCAATTTCCTGTTATTTGTTTACTGAGTAACATGGAATGGCCAACAAGTTTCAAGTGTCGCATAATTTCACGGTTTAAAACCAGTCTGAGTGAGGGCTTTTTAAAGTGCAGCGAAACCAAACATACACTGCTACTTGTTTTGCCCGGATCTTTTCCAGGGATACATTAATAAAAACGAATATTATTGAATGAATTAAAGGTTTTTATATTAAAGTTCAAAATTAGGGAACCTTTGAATGATCTATATAAGACACACTGCGAGCTGATTTAATGCACTGGTCCATTATCCTATTTGTTAAGGGGTCCGCTTGGGGTGTGGGAGCCCAGGGGTTCGACACCAGACCGCGTCAAAAGACTTCAGAATGGAGCCTCATATCATGCACATGCCCTGTTTGGTATATTATTCTGATAAACGTATAGCACGTTTCCCTCGCCCTATAGAATCAGGTCATAGACGTGGCTCTGGTATGAATGAACAAATGGGATGTTTGGAACAACAAAGGGGAGAACATCGCACTTCCATAGAGATGGAGATTCCACAGAGGTGGCAGTGTGAAGAGGTTTCACTGTAGTTGTCGACTGTGTACGTTGAACGTTGACCAGGAGGCCTGTGTTGGAGTTCTCGAAAACGATTAAGTCTTGGCTTAAGTCAGATTTCTTACCCAATCATATTACTAAGATTGGTGACTTCAGTTTTTTTTTCTTAAGTATAAGTACTTACGTATATTCGAGAATTCCCACCCCGGGGTGCTCAACAAGGGTACACCCCATACAGGAAAGGATGGGGACTCCACGTTAAACATGAGATAGTAAGGGTCTTACTGTGGACGCAAACACTAGCCCAGAAGGTTGACATTACAGGGAAATTAGAATGCATAAAATGACAGTTGCTGTCAACGCTACTGTGTGCTTTATAGGTATTTAGAGCCACTAGAACATTTTTTTTTCCACTTCTCACGCACCGTCGTTTTCCGTGGGCCACTGGAAACAAGTACTTGACTTAAATGTCGGTTTGATAACAAACACGGAACCGGACCTAATATGGCAAGTTTGTTATAAGTAAAGAACGGCTCAGGGTCACACCAGAACAGACTTGGTTAGTTTTGTGTCAGAAAGTTAACGTGACCGCTGGTTGCAACCACTTCGAAATTCGACATAAGCACACCGTTACTAATCAAAGTGCGGTGGAATAATCTGCATTCTAAACTGATGCGGATTCTCATTTGCACTTTGGACGCTGAAGGCTTATTAATAGGACAATGAACACATCTGAAACCATCCTTGTTTCTAACTACTAACTTCATTTCTATAGCTGTACTTGGATCTTGGAAGTGATAGCTAACATATAGTTCTGTTGAATTCATTTCCTTTCTGGGATACCGTGACACAACCCTTTCAATCATTACTCTTGTCTATTATATATTACCACAAGAGAGGCCCCTTAGCTATGCTTAAGAGACCTTTGAAAAAATTCTTGCTTCAGAAATGACAGGATAAAAGGACGTAAATTAGGGTACTTCATTATACAAACGCCTAGGATCGATACACGTACATTGATTTCACTGCCCTTATCCCAAATGAAGGTATACAATCGTTCACTCATTTGGATGATCGTCATATGCCACACTTTACACATGATTATGTACTGAATGAATTAGTTGTTACAATCCAAGTTGACAAGCATATATGGTGTTACTGTGGAGGATGACTGCTCATGTGCATGTAACACCCAATTTAAAACATATTTGACATATTCGTGTAGATATCATAAAAGTCGCTTGAATGCACTTTTCACTGGGTTTCAAGGCCGGTTTTAAAACAAAAATAGGTATAGCTCCACTAATTTTCTTGTCAACATGGTGTTTTCCAAACAGTTCTGTTCTGTACTTTTTGGGGAAGTTGCTGGAAAAATCCTAAGTCCTCTAGTGATCTTAAACATGGAAAGGACAAATGGTTGGCAAGTTGATTAGTGAACTTAAGGCTGTTCCTATACTTACGAATTTTTGAGAAATTGGGCCCTGGGCTTTAGCTCTGTGGTCTAAGTAATAAAACATGTTAGTGAAATGAGATCTACGTGGGCTGTGACAATGCAGACTGTCCTATGGACGTGAAAATATTAACCGTAGGGTGTAAACCCTGTTATCCCATATTAAGGTACAGTGAAACCTGAAACACCTGAGAAATAGACCATAACATTCCTTTCTAGTGGACTCTGTTTAGACTCATAGTGCAGTTTACACGTGTTTTGGCACTGTATGACCCGTTTGGTGTTGATGTGCCGTTAAAATTTGATATCACTCACTCACTCACCACCTGAGAAATAGGGACAGACTGGGAATTAGGGACAGCTACTTCAATCTCTGGATCTATAAGACTACCTCAGAATTTAGGATAGATTTTGGGTGCCCTAATTCCGAGATTTCACTGTAGTTCCTTTTTCAGATAAAGATGTTCAATTGTTACATCTGTTGGTTAAGATTAATCGCATTCGCTGCCCATTGTTAGGCACCAAAGACATTACAATTTCCTAAGCTGTCAATCACAGGTCCCAGTCGAAAGGTGCGTCAGACAAACGCAGACGAAATCGACTGGAATGAAAGAGGTCGGGAGGAGCTGGAGGCTGCACTCAACAACTGGCCGAAATGGAAGCCAGCCAAGAACCTCATCCTGTTCATAGGGGACGGTCTGGGGATCTCCACCCTGACTGCTGCCCGCTTCTTCCAGGCCCAGCACACTGAGTCCGAGGGGAGAGAGGAGGACGCCCAACTCAGCTGGGACAGCTTTCCTGCCACTGGACTGGTCAAGGTATGTGCTGATAGCCTGGTATTACCACCACCACAACCACAAGCACCAGTATATCAAGGACAACCACCCCACCACATAAATGAAAACAATTAATCAGTCAATCTAGTTTCGTTCAGCTTGTTGTTGCTATTGTTTTTTTGTTTGTTCTTTTCCTTCCTTTTTTCTTCTGCCTCTCCTCCTATTTTTTTCTTCTTTATCTTCTTCTTTTTCTACTACTACTACTACTACTACTACTACTACTACTACTACTACTACTACTACTACTACTACTACTACTACTGCTGCTGCTGCTGCTGGTGCTGCTGCTGCTGCTGCTGCTGCTCCTGCTGCTGCTGCTGCTATTGCTACTGCACGTCTATCAGTAATGAAAATCTGGGATGATAATGTTATACTTCCAGACCTATAATACAGACCAGGCTGTTCCGGATTCCTCAGGCACAGCAACAGCTTTCCTGTCTGGAGAGAAAACTAGACAAGGAACGGTCGGAGTCAACCAGCGGGTACCGTTTGAAGACTGCTCCATGGTGGAAGGCAATGAACTAACGTCGATGATACATCATGCAATGGATAAAGGTGCTTCTGGTCTATTGCTCTTCTTTGAAAACACCGGGCTGAAGACAGCGGGTTTTCAAAGAAAGTTCAGTTATATTGAGGATAGCTTTCGATGCTATGCATTGGAATGAGTTCAGTGCATGGGTTTGAATCCCAACCACGAGGTTTTTCAAGAAAAAATGGCAATGTTCCATTTGTCGAGACCTGAGATACGGGACCTAACCAAATTCGAATGCAATAGACTATGTCACCATTATCAATATTAGGACGGCCTTCTACAGGACTATTAATGTAATTGGTTTTTTTAACGTAAAGTTGCAAGTAAACTGTACCAACGCTATCCTTCCTTGTTTAAATTTATTCATTCATTCATTCATTCATTCATTCATTCATTCATTCATTCATTCATTCATTCATTCATTCATTTATTCATTCATTCATTCATTCATTCATTCATTCATTTATTCATTTATTTATTTTTGTCTTGCCTTTTGTTGTTTATTATTTGTTTGTTGTTTGTTTCTTTGTTTATGCGTTTATTTAATCGATTAGTTAATTACTTTGCTCACACTGTGAATAGTTACTTGCTTATTAGCCATGGTTGATGGTACAGTGGTAAGAATGATCAATTCCAGACAAGTGGACTGGCGTAGTGACAACAACCCGTATCACCCACGCTACCCCATCCAGTAGCTACGCTCACAGTCCCAGCAGATACTGGGAGGACGATAGCAGCGTGCCCGCCGAAGACACGGCATGTCATGATATCGCATACCAACTCATACACCAAGGAAACAATGACAAGATTAGGGTGAGCTGTAGCAGGGTTGATATAGTAATTTGGGGATTTAGCAACGATATATAACCACAAGCAGCGCTAGCGTTTCCGTTTCGTCATTAAGTTTTCTTAAGCCAATACTATTGTAACAGACAAATACTTATTGCACTGATTGTCTTAATTTGTTTACCCGTATAAGAAACTGGTACATAGCCGCCAACCTAGAAACGGTGGCGATTTTTCTAATTTAGTTTTAATCAAACTATATTTAATCGTTACTGTATTTGCAACACACGTAACCTATTTATCAATGATAATAATTCGCAGTTAAGCCCTAGAGTAGAGTGTTGCATATATTTGTGAGCTATATGTCAACCCCAGTCTCATATTATTCAGACTTATTTTTATTGATTCAAGAAATTGACCGGAATAATTTTCACCCAAAACAAGCGGTTAAAGCTTTTAAAAAATATTTAATGCATACACAAAATATAATCTGGTGACACCTTAGTGTGATTCAATGGGATTGATATCATCAAACAACACGATATAGCAGCAATATAAAACAATGTAATTCTCAATGTATTTATCACAAGTTCCTGCATTCCCCTGTTTGCATTCTGTCGCATAACACTATCGCTAGGTAATACTGGGAGGTGGCCGGAGCAACTTTCTGCCAGTAAACGAATCTGACCCTGAATACCCTGGGGACCCTACCATAGTTGGTCGTCGTCTGGATGGCAGAAATCTTACTCAGGTATCTACATTCCTATCTTTGGTTCCATATACTCAATGTTTCTTCTCTGTCAATTATTGAAAAAATCTACCATGCAAAATTCTGCCCCGCATGCATGTGCACCTATGCACCAGACTAGGGTGTATTAAACTTCTAACTTATCATTGGCAAACTGCAACGGCATGGTAGATAATGACTTTAACACCTCGAGTTCTTCCAATAACCCCTACTTGTGATCGATGTGAGTTACCGACCCTATTAGCTTGGTGTGTAAAAGGTCGTGGTTGGACCACTGACCTAGGATAGACTTAGGATGCATGCAAAGCGAAAGACGGTAATATGGGGCTGTGTCTTCCTGGCATTTGACCTTCATTTACCGCTGTAAAAGCACGATTAACTCACTCGGCATGACTTAGGCCAGACGTATCCTTACACAGCGAGTACATGCCCAAGGCATACTTTATGTTATTTATTCATTTTAGCTATATCACAGTCCGATCATTGACCAATTGCATTCAATGGCCACGTACGGTATCTATGCACAGGTATTTGATTTATAATATGCACGGTTTCCCTCAAATACCATCCAAACTGTGCAAAATATATAGTTTGAAATGTTTATATAAACGTACATTATTTGGAGGGCTTAAATCCTGTCTCAGGTTTTTTTCAAGGTATCCAAGGTATATGTCACGCTATAATTTTCAAACTTTAATTTTAAAATTTAAAAGTTTGAAAGAATGTACACAACAGGTAATATCACCAGACGTTTCCACTAATATTGTTGCCTGTATTTGCTTGGTCCATTAAGTACGGAAGCCCTAAAGGGACATAGGAAGAAAAAAAAGTAGTGATAATTACTATTTCGTTCCCTCGAAATAATATTTCGTTCCCTCGAAATATTATTATTTCGTTCCCTCGAAATATTAGTTCGTTCCCTCGAAATAATAATTCGTTCGAACGAAATAATAATTCGTTCGAACGAAATAGTATTTCGAGGGAACGAAATAGCAATTCTCACTACTTTTTTTTCTCCCAATGTCCCTTTGGGGCTTCCGTACAAAACCTAATAGAAGCAGCCGGTAGAACCACATATAGTCTGTCCATGAACATGCTATTACAAAATTTGATTAAGGACGGAAAATAGTTAGCTTATTCTGTGATCACCATGAATGCTACTGGCGTGTTTACCGCTCAATATTTTCCAACGCTGACATCTTTTCCTGGAAATCAGCTAATCCTCGCCTGTGTGTGTTGATTGTATTCACTGCAGTCCCTCCCCCCAGCTCCCATCCTCCGGTTGGGTTGCTTCACGGTTAGTCATTTAGTGGATATTTCACTGTTTTCCAGTGATAGATCAAGGATGCCGTCCCAAACTATCCTGGTCATTATGTCAACGACCTTGGTCGAAACTTTCATCTTCGTAATTTTATGAATATTGGCCGAACATTTTCTTATTACAATTCCCATGCATATCGGCCAATAATTTCCTCATCGCAGTTTCACAGATACTCACCGAACCTTCGCTTATTTAAACATGTAACCTATATAAGCGTGATGTGTACAAATGGTTAAAATTTAAATTAACATTTCACTTGGTGGGATGGGGTGTCGCTAAAGCTACATGTAAATGCCTCTCGACACACCAGTGCCCAAATAATTAACATAATTGCAATGCATTTAAGCCAAGCAAGAAACACATATAAATACAGCTTTCGCTATGACGTAATAAGAGGACCAGGGGACCTTGACATCCCGTTTGACCGAAACAAAACTCAACATAAGGGTTTAATCTTAAAGTTTAAATTTAATTGTACCATTAAACGTTCAAAAAAGGTTCACGAAAATGTGTTGCTACTGATAAGGGGTTACCTTTTTCGTGGCCATCGCATTTGTTCACCTGTCTAGGATAAATCATTTTAATGTTTTACCCTTTTACAGTCCAGTGTTAAAAGAGCAGAAAACAACATGTAGAGATATAGCATTTCTGTAAAATGTGAGTGTGGTACCTGCAGCAGTTTTCAAGAATGGCATGAGCCACTGTTGGACCTCTGATCCGAGGCTTTCAGTATCGCCATTAGCCCTGCCTTTTAAAGTCAACAGAGCCGGGGGCTGGGCTGGGGTGGGGGTGGGGGTGCTATCCAGGGTGAGAGCACAGGTCTCCGTTGAGGCTATATACCCGGCGCTCATATGCCGGAATTCGACTAACCTACACAGATTATACGAAAACTGGCATATAGGGACATCATGTCAGAATTACGCTCTCTGGCGCCCATGTCTTGTGGTAGTGTCTTCACTCGTGGCATCGGGATATTTGCTACGGGAATTTGAATGATGGATAAAGAGCTGTCAAGTCTGCAAGATGTGATCCCTTAGCAGCCAATCTAGAGGTTGCCAGAATGTTTTGATGACCAAGCAAGCGACGATGTTATTATTGGTGGGTGGGTGGATTTGCTGTGGCAAGCTCCAGCCCTGAGCCATCCCTCCAACTTTCCTCGTCCCAAAACTGCAGTGGAGGGGTTTGTAACAAATGTGGCTTAGGACTATGACCAACGAAACTTGAACTAAACTGCTGTCTTGGTTGAAAAAGTAGACCGCCTGTGTTATCTGGTAAACATTATCAAGAAACTCGCTGCTAAAACTGTAAATGAAAATGATACTACACACCCCTGTATCTGGTAAGAGTGCCTAGATTTTTTCTCGCCCGTGCTTAATAGAATGAATCTCTAACACAATAGAACGTTGAGAAAAAAAGGATATGTATCTATATGTACATACATCGTCAACTAATATACACCAAAACTAGTAAAATCAGTGGCGCTTTCACACATGTGTTGAATTTTATTTCTCTTCGTTCGAGAGAAAAGAACTATAACAGAAAGTACTCAGACAAGACCAGAACATTTATAGCGCTTCATTGTTTATGATAAAATGAAAAAACTTCCAACTAACCGAGGTTTCACTGTACCTGCGTCACTGGCTTCCATGCCATTACATGAAACACGTGTTAATATTTGGGCGATGCAGGTTTACAATTACTGGACCTATATCATATGGCGGAACCCGGGGACCTGTAGCATGTGTAGCGAATGGTTATATGTCTCTCCCGTCTACATGATCTAACCCCACCTAATGAAATGCTTTTGGGGTTCCGGCTTCATTCTGGTATTAGCCCGAAGTTAAGATTAATAACATAATATCACAACACACAACGTTCCTTTAAGATAACATGATTGCATTGACGACAATGGGGCAGGGATGGGGAGGTGGGGATAGTAATTAAGTTGTCTTGCGGTTAAGGTACGGCTGTGATGGGCACGGTCATAAATATGACAATAATGATGTCAGCCGGATGTACAAATGTACCTAAGGTTTGGAGGCAGCTAACTTGTAGGCCTTATTGGCTGTCTCACATCTCCTAACCCAGGCGTGAGTTAAACCCAATATGGTACAGATCATCGCAATTTGCGCACATGCATCCAGCACAACCCAGGCAATCAAAAATAAGATTCCCAAAAGCTTTTGAAGACGTTCAAATAACAATAACATTTCTTGGAAAGGTTTCGTGATGTTTTCCTAACGTTTTGCATAACTATTATTAGCATCTTTGGAGTACCATTTGCTAGCGCTTCCTAGAGGTATTCCTAATGTTTGTCATGGCAGTTACTTGGGTTATTGGAAGTTTTGTGGAATTGCAGAGGAAGAAATAAAGCCAGGGTGAATATATTTAATAGCAGATTACTTACTCCATCAGCGCACAAAGCGTGTGCTAACACAACCATGTTTTAAATTGTCACCTGATCAGATCAATATATGACATAGCTCTGGTTGAAATACATGAAACTTCCTGCAAGATGGTGAAACAATTTCAAATGTAAATCCATAACCATGTAATCTAATCGTGTTATTGTTCAGTGTGTGTAGTTTCTTTCTATTTCTTTGGTAACGATTAGAATTTCGCATTCCAATTGAATTGCATTGGCAAATAAGTAAAAATGTCGATTGTATTTTTGTCAGGAAATGTACTGCTACTGAAAATCGTACTAAATGTAATGTGATGTGTCAACTAATAAGTTAGTTTTTAAAACTAACAATACTTGGCGTCTCTTTTCGTATGCGTTCATAGAATGTGGCATTATGACAAGAACCTTACTAGCTGCTACCACATCTTATTTAAGTAATGGGAATACTTTTTGGGAAAGTTACTATGAGGTTGTCGGCTATTTAAGAAACGTCCCATGCGTCTTGCAGTTAAGTTGTGAAAAGTTTTCCCACTTAGTTTTCTCCATCACAGCCAACTAGACAAATCCTAGTTCTCGCAATGTTACCCTAAAACGTGTTGGCACACAACAAAACCTTTACAATAATATTGTCAAAACGTGAGATGTTTAGCTAGGCACGTGTACCTGTTTTGGTTGAGAAAGGTGTCAGACATTGGAATTTACTTTTCAGCCATTGGAACCATTAAAATCTTAAGACTCTCGTCTGGGCGCCCTAAGAGAGCGTGAGACGAGCTCGATCTCCCCACTCTGTCCTACCCGTCCCGTCCCTCCAGGGGGACAGACGCTATACAGGGTTCCCGGTTTAAATACATGTATAAATCTGGTCGCCGCGCGCTCAGCGCTCAGACCGTAAAACGTCACTCCCCGTGGTGTGGTGCCTCTCAAGGAAATTCCCCTAGTCCCTAATAAAGCCAAAGAGGTGAAACACAAACCTCAAGACCGCACAACACCACAATACGTTATTAAGGAATTAAGGCATATACCATAATTATACCATAAGGCAAACTTCTGTGCTAAAACTGCACCTCACATGGTTTAAAACAGTGTGGAGCGATTTCGACATTTCTGTTACAGAACGTCATTTGTGGAATAATCTGAACTGGACAAACAAAAAATAAAGGTGGTCGTTGACTTCGAGACATATATCTGGTCACACTATCATTTTGACTGCGCGTTGTCTCAAAGAGGACTTCCCGATGAACCCAGTTAAATGCTTTCCAATACTAATAAATGCAGTAAAGGTGCTATTTCCGATTGATGAACGATTACAGTACAAACGGTAAAGCCGCTTTGCTCTCGGGGGCTTATTCCCAAGGCTTTCTAATTGCATTTGTAATCTGATGTGAGGTCTAATGTGCTTCAGCTTATACATACGTTTTATACACGCACGAAGAAACTAATCCTCCCCCCAAAACTATTTGTCATCTGTGGATATGTATTAGAGTTCTTCGGTAATGAAGACATAATGACTTCACGTAAAGCCACTAGCAATAAGACGGGAGTTTGAGAAAAACACAAGGAACATGTTTCCACCCAGCTTTAAATGAGAACAACATTCGGAAGTTTATCAATAGTTCACTTATAGCTTACATGCAGGTACAGCATTGTATAGCTGATTAAATTTGAGAGGTTTTCTCCCAAACTGATTTACATATCTATCTGAGCATTGTGGAGTAGCTGTAGTGGTGGCGGGGGTGGGGGTGGTGATGATGGTAATATGGTGGTGATGTTTGTGATGGTGATATTTGTGGTGGTGGCGCCATAATTATTTATTATGTTTCGCATATATTATAATATAAAGTATATATTACAATATAAAGCTAACAGGAACAGGACGAATCCTGAGACTTACCATTGTCTTTAGCGGACATGTTGACAATCGCAAGGGCAGTGTATAGTGAGATGACAACGCACAGCGAGGCTACTACAACTCCTATGAGTATTTTCTCTATTCCCCCAGGCCACCACCAAGATCGATTTGTGCCAGGAGTTTTTACCGAGAGCGCCTCACAGTTCCCTGGGGTTGGCCGTAAATCCTTTTGTGCAGTCATTGTCACAGTTTGTATCTCTGTACCAAGTTTTAACTTCGATCAACGATTTGCAAGTTTATATAGTTTACTCAGTGGCTGATGCAAGTACGCGGACCTGGTGATGGGGATAGAACGATCTGAGCCTGGGGCTAGGGTTATGTTTAACTATACAACAATAGAAGGAGGATGTAGGGGGTATACATTCTGTATTGCATTTCATGACGCGTTTGGTGACTAGGACCTGCAGAGTAGGCGCCGGCTTGTAACCCCCCCCCCCCCCTATATATCTAGTCACATAACATGTCACTCAATCAGCGCTTAAAACCGTGGCACAAAAACAGCCTGACAGTGCACTGTGACAACCATACGCAATATGTATTTATGAATCCGGGTCGACCGTCGCATATATTCGGAACATCATACTATAAGGAAATCTCCCATATCATATCACACAGCAGAATAGACAATCATACGTGCGTCGCGAATATCGACGCTTCTATTCAACCACACTGCATATTCCTAATCACAATTTTCCTCTTATCTTCCATAGAAACACTGACCAAACGATAGATTTCTTTGTTGGAAAATGGCATGAGCGTGTTATTAAGCCGCCAATATACAGAACAGTAACAGTTTAGAATCGACTGAGACCCGCCTATTAACATGGTAGCACGAAACACCTCTTAAGGGTTAGCGAAAATTTCCGCCGGCCAACACAACTGCGCTTATGCATTCATACAAACATAAACTTGGTGTGAAGACCCAGATAAACACATTATCTATGGGTAACCTGTATTTGACCTTCCAAAAGTCACAGTAAAAATGTAAAAGTGCTCTTCGATTCCCTGTATGCCTACCTCTAAGTGTTCAATAGTAACACGCCTGCCACAATTCAACTTCTTTCTGGGCATGTATAATGTTAAAAAATAAGGTTTTGGCTGTGTGAGTGAATCGGGAGGCGGGGTGAATCAGGCTTATAGTCGGCTTTCAACCACTCATGGTCATATTACCGACTGCAAGTTGGATTCGGTGGTGTATGCAGGTGTATGCGTGGTGAGTTAATGTGGGACTGTCTTGTTTGGGCCGAACGATCTACACCCGACAGTTTTTGTGTGCCAAGCCACCGATTCAATTCCGCCACAGGTGGGAAGAAATGAATCACTCAGACCATTTATACTGACTCCGAGCCGGAGAACACTACTACTACTACTACTACTACTACTACTACTACTACTACTACTACTACTACTACTACTACTACTACTACTACTACTACTACTACTACTACTATATACCCCATTATGGGGTACATTAAAATATTACATGCATGATATCAAAATTGACAATGTTACATGTAGCTCATACACGTATATCTGTATATAACGGAAAGGTTGTTTGCAACAAAATATAGTCAGAGCGCTTACAAAACGGGTCTTACTCACATAACGCCGTGGGGTAATACCAAAGAATGGACGAAAACAGTTTACTGGGATATTTTAAACCAACCCCTTCTCCCACTTACCCTTTAATACAGTTACTCGTCTGCAGCCAGGGGGATTCGGATTTGTATTCCACGGGACCAATGCGGAGGATTTTCAATTTGCATACCATTTGCATTCCCACGGCACTGAAGTAATTACCATATCATATCCTTACTGCTCCTTGGGGCTTTTCCTACTGTGTTTGTATATGATCTATGCCAAGGGACAAGGGATTCGGTATCTTGTCCTCGATTTCTGAGTCTATAAAGCTTGTGCGAAGATACAAGCCCACTCAGATCGATCTTTCTTGGTTGGGGGGTCAGGGACGTCAAGTTATCAATGGACACTTTCTGACTTCGTGTCCCTGGAGGAGTTTGTGTGTGGGCCTATGCATAGGATTCCTCTGTTTACAAGTGCAAAGAGAGACCGAAAACATGAAAAAGCAACAAAAGTTAAAAGGGTGAAATTTTGCTTGCAACGATAACATTCATCCACAAATGAAAGCGAATCATGCTGGATTAACTTGTTTTAAAGTTTGTGATTTTTGCATATCCATTAGATCCATATTTTTCGCCTTCTTTTCTACCCCAGTATAACAAATAACCTCTAAAAAGAAAATCGTTTGAGATACAGTTTGCTGTAAAGTTACTTATGATTAATATGTGATTATATGAGCTTTACCTTTATTTTTTTTTCTTCAGCCGAAAGTGTAGCTAATTAACAGGGATACACATGTAGCTACCGTACGTGGCAGGCAGGGTCTGGCTTGATACAAATGTTAGTACTGAAGTGTTCCAAGTTGATTCGGTACAAGTGTATGTAAGTTGCCGTGAATATTGCAATTTTCAGACCACACTGCCTACAGCCAACGACTTGGGACAGAGGGAATTTTTCCCACTTGTTTCTTTAATGACTAGACAAGAAGGGGTCCCGTTTTGTTGCCAAGATCATAGAGAGTTCAATAAACGTCCCCATGTCTCTATACCGGCCATGTCACCCGATTTTAAGCTCAATGACAGCGGTTTGTAAGTGAATCATGCTGCCAAGATTTCTGCAACGAGACAGTACAATGGTCTGCTTTGGTCAAGGCTAGGTATTGTGTATGTAATTACACAATGATCTAGATAGATATACATTCCCAATCAATATTCAGGTAGTACAAACTGGTCACACTTCAATGGTTTTCAAGCTCACGGCGACAGTGTTTTCTTGTGTTGCCACGCGCAACAGCGTGCCATAAATCAGTAAAAAGAGCGCTGGGATAGCGGAAAATCTTTCCGCCTACAAATTCTGTGATATGATGTCCAGATTAATATGTTATCCATTACTGCTATATATACAAATCTCGTACCACTCAAAATGTAAGTGCCCGTGACTTTGACCTCATGGACCTTTCAAGGTCAAATCTGATTGTACAGTTGATTCCCTGTCCCACTGTATGATTTCGCTAGTGTTTAATAATATATGACACAAATGCCTACTTTACGAAGCACAAGCCTTTTAAAAGTGAGTGACATTGACTTGACCTTTAAGGATCATTCAGGATGAAATCCAAATGTACAGTTGGTCTCACCATATATGGGTTCCTACTAGTGTTCCTACTGCAATATTCCAATAACGGATTAACGCATAACTCGTTCTATGGAACGGGAATATTTTTCGTGTGTATTTGTGTTCTTCTCTTGTCTTCTGGACATGTTAAATAACACCACAATGGCCGATCTCTATAGTTGGCAGATTTAGCACATTAGCGGCCCACTAATCCACTAATTCTGGTACACATAGTAAACTGGGCAGTGTTCAGCGTCTAAGAAGTGCAGGCAGCGCAGCTTTCTTTGTTCACAGACAAATCCTATGCAGCAGACGTGCCATTTTAGCAGACGTCGCCACCGAAAAAAATATATACACATGTATTTCAATGAATATTAAAATGGCTATATCCTATCGTCTTGGTCCTGGGCCGTTGTTCTCGAAAGTGCTTACGTCTTAAGTTTTGACTTAACCTGAGCACTGGTATTGGTTAAGTCTATGACTCAAGTCAAAACTTAGACTTAAGTATTTTTGAGGCCTACGGCCCATATTAGCGAGCTTTTCGCCGCTCCGTCGAAGGTAAATGCTTTCATCAACACCTACCGAAACACGGGACAGACGAATGTCTTTTAGATCGCTTCAGGATTTTTTCACGGTACATGTATATCCATACACTGATGTCGCCGCTTCACAGATTCCACTGCGCCAGGAACAATATCAGTACATGGAAGCAACTGTCAGTCCATCTAAGTGGGGCAAGTAAGGTTCTAGCATATCAGGCCAGACGTAGTGTTGAGGCGTCAATTATGCTTTATGTCATTATATTTTATTCAAGAAAAATAGGTCTACCAGTAAATACCGAAGTAAAGGGGCACTCTATGGAAGCAGATGTGTCACTCTCTTTTTGTATGGTAGTGGCAACCTGGGGGGCGGAATTACGGTAGCAGATGTACATACAGATGGTGAAGAGATCGAATCAAGTGTGCGACACTTCGTCTTTAATGCGATCGTCCGAGAGCAGATTGCCCAAGTATAGTCCGCCACCCTCTCGGATGAAGCGCACCCATAGACAGATTATTTTACTCCATGTTATGTGTGTTAGGGATATGGTAGGGATACCGTTTTGTTATTCCAATAATATCACCGAATGGAACAGTTAAACATCAAAATTAAAACCATTTTTGCAATTTTGTATTACCATTTCTATTTAAATTGATTTCAGAATAATATGTAGGCTTACCTACATTGTGTAGTTTCCTCTACTTTCGTATCGGACGGTTGTAGAATTCATGTTTCAACGTAGTCGTGAACGAATTAAACAAATTAACCAAACTTATGTAACAAAATTACGTATCTGAGTGGCGGATTAAGTTTAAGCTGTGATAGGCTGTGATTGTCTCTGGTATAAGCTAAGGTTAAAGTAACCATGGCTGTCTAGCTATGTTTTGCGTCTGGTGTATAAGTTAAAGGTTAACCGCGACTGTCTAACTAAATTTTCTGTTTGTTGTAAACTAAGGTTAAAGTAACCGTGACTGCCTAACTATATTTGTGATTGGTGTAAGCTAAGGTTAAAGTAACCGTGACTGCCTAACTACATTTGTGATTGGTGTAAGCTAAGGTTAAAGTAACCGTGACTGCCTAACTACCTTTTGTGATTGGTGTAAGCTAAGGTAAAGTAACTGTGACTGCCTAACTACCTTTTGTGATTGGTGTAAGCTAAGGTAAAGTAACTGTGACTGCC
>JAAUYG010258799.1_pt1 | contig 16394 bp, 14 predicted proteins | sample 7278091 | NCBI WGS metagenome assembly JAAUYG01 (sample SAMN14350201, study PRJNA611818) | marine sediment metagenome | isolation source: surface marine sediment (0.6m) | place: French Polynesia: Moorea | collected 2018-08 | reverse complement strand
ACCATGTACAGTCAAGTATGGCCTGAAAACGCCAGATATCGTTTATATTTGTTATCGAAAAAAATACGTAACTATCCATCGTTCTTTAGAGAAATTGCACCGGGTTCACATAGTGTAAAATACATTAATAACGTTCATCACCATGAGAAAATAATGCATGATTTTGGATGTAACGATCAGTAATGATCGACAAGGCCTGGCCTAGCTTGTTAAAAATAATGTTCTCAGACCTTTAATCTATCGTAATAATCTTCAATCTCTTATAGCAGATGCAGTTTATGCTGCTAGCAGCTTTCCATGCATTGAGCCGTTATTAAAACATGGTAAATATGCTTTTTGTAATGATCTTATACTAAATATTATTTTTTTTTGTTTCAGTGGATATGCTTGTTTTTTTATTTCGATGGCCTGCCACTCGTTAAAAAAAGAACACATCTATTGCGTGTATGACCCTATCGTTAAGAGTAACAAAACAATTGCGATAATAATGCTTAGATCTGTATATCACTGCATTAAATTATTAACTTTACTTTTTCGTCACACGTTGAGTACGTTGTATGAACATGTTCAAAGACACAACAAAGTCGTCTTTCACCGAGTATTAACTCTATTACGAAGAAGCTGCTACTGGTTAGGTTCGCGTGTACCAAGACTTATTCTGACCCACTTCGTACAGACAGCAGACTTTGAATGGTACTTTAGAGATGTGATAGCATGTACTAAAATGTCAAGAGCCGGGTTCTTCACGGATTACCCGTGCCCAGCAACTAATGTGTAGATATGGCGGAGGCAAGCCACTGTGTCATAAATATTTCACCAATATCAATTAATGTCATATCATGCCTTATACTGCAGCGTTTTAAGTTATATACATTCACAATGGTTCATGCCGTGACTAACAAATCATTCTACATAATTTAAGTCTCGATGACGATGCAATTTTGAGCGGTGTCAACACGAAATCTAAAGTTTTATACAAATACTAATCAAACAATTTACACATATGCTACATGTATTACAATTAATTTTTATATCAAATATACAGTGTGCTGATCTCACTATAATTACCCTTATCAGTCAATTTCAGTGTGATTCTGCCCTACATAGTGTACCCCTGGACAGCCGAGATATCCTATGTCAGAAAATAACTGGCCAGTATAATTAGGTTAACTACATTATAAATGCCGTCTGGTTTCTAGGATGGATTAGGATATTGACAGCATCATACACGTTTTGATGGACTGTGGACAAGGGTTCTCGGGTTCGTGTGGTCAAGTATCTGTACTCTGTTCGATCGCCTGTGATAAAACTAGCCCCCACAGTTTTTCGTCCAAGCACAGCATTAGGAGTGTACCATACCATAATAACAAAAATAGGATAGATCACAAAATTATGAGGGATTGATACGTGCATGCACATTAAATAATTGCAAATATTGCTGGTGTGCATCTGGTGTCTCTCTGAGGTGCGAGTGCCAAGGAATCGGGATTTCATTGACAGGTAATTGTGGCTTACGATCTGCTCTTTTGCAAATGAATAAATGTTACTCTTTAAAATATCAATGTAATCATAAAAGTGTTAACGAAGAAAACTAGAGGTCCATAGACCTTTACTTTGATTACAGGAACTACATGCACACATCACGTCCAAACATCAGCAAATGTATCAGTAAAGTATATCTCTTGTTACGGATGGCAATCCATACTGTCAGTGAGAGGCTGAGGTACATTTGAGTTATTGTGTTTGTATTTAAATTTACTAGTACCCAAGTCTATAGGCTAACAGCTTTCATGTGCAGCATGACAGGAAAGTTGAATGATATATACTTGGCTGCTTTTAGAATAACATTTTCGGATGAGAAGAAGTTAATGCCCCTACATGCTCCAGCGTTGGAACGTGTTGACATTTTTGTTACATTATATTAATTTATTCATGCATAGTTATGTTAAAAAGTAAAAGTATTCCATTGTAAATACACAATGCTTGGTTGGATATGCATGCATACCCCATCCCCCCACAAATGTCAGTTACTCCTGTTAGTAAAAGCTAAAGAAAAAAAAAACACGCTACATAATTTTGTACAGAAATTGCCACAAATACAACGAATGCTCTATAATCCGCTTCTTCGCTGAAACATAGTACTTTGCAGATAACTTAAAGGAATGGGCTCCAAAGACAACGAAGCGTTTTCTGTCGACAATGAAGATGGTTTGGGGTCTCCATCGGGATTGAATTCCAGCAAAGGTTACTCTGTGGACGTACAGACCTCTGGTGGAACTGGTCACAAGGGAAAAGATGTTGAATCGTCCGAGTCTGTGGATGGGGCTGTTGAGGTCGCCGTGGATACCACGTGCGGTTACTTCAGTTGCAAGCCGGAAGGGATGCAGAAACACAACACCACCACTAACTTGATTGCTTGTCTGTGCTTCTTTGCGGTCATTGAAGGTGAGATTGTAAATTTTTTTTTTCGTTCACAGTCTGAGCTGAGTGTAAATGTCTGTGTTTCAAAGGATAATTTCCAACATCGAAGAAAAATATGGAATTCTTACTTTCAAAACTCATTTATTCATTTATTTCTTCACGGCGGCCCAGAGCTCGAAGAAAAAATGGATTTCTTGGTTCCAAAACCCATTTTTTTTCTTCATGGCGGATCAGAGTTTTATTTATTTTCTTTTTTTTTTGTGGTTAGGGGTGGGGTGGGGGGTTATTTCGGGGTCGGCTACCGAAACAAACTCAAGTCAAACTTTGGACTTAAGTCGAAATTGCTCAGATTGGTGACTTAAGTCAAAGCTGCGGCTTACGCATCTTTAAGAACTCTGTCCCAGGGCTCTTACAAAAAAAAAGAAAAATTTTACTGTTTGGATCCAAAACTCTTTTTTTTTTCGTGGAGGCTCCTGGAAAAAAAATATTTTTTTTTTTTTTTCAATTGCTCCCCCAAATAAATTTTTACACATAGCGGTTCAGGGCTTCCGTACTCTTCTTCTTTATTTCTTGTTTTTCGCTCTTTTTTCCTTCTTATGTTTGAACATCTTATGCATCTGCATTTATGTCTGTTTTTTATTTGTATGGTTCGCAGCACAGTCCCATTTGCGTAACGATTTTCACAATACGACGCACATTTTTTATGCGACACTTGGGTTGAATTAAAGTTACAATAACGGCATAACTGACGATGTCCAATTATTTTGCCCCCCCCCGCTCTCCAGCTTTCACCCAGTGGGGCTTGGTAAATGTCTTCATCTCGACCTGGGAGAGGCGGTACGACCTGACCAGTGCCAATGCCGCTTGGGTCATTTCCTCTCAGGATCTGGTGGCAGCGGTAATCTCGCCGATCTTTGGTTACCTGAGCGGTTTCCTCCACATGGGCAAGGTGCTGACCTGGGGCGCTATCTGCATGGCCGTGGGAAGCTTCCTCATGTGTGTCCCACAGTTCGGAGCACCTCCTTATGAGCTTGGGCCGATGTTGGAGGACGACCGGAGTTGCGGAGGCTATAGTGAGTTGCAGAGAAAAAGCTTGACTTCCACCTAGAAAACAAATAGATTGAGTGTAAATAAAAGTTAATTTCAGTGTATGTGTAAATAATTCGTCAGGTTTGTTTCAAGACAGGTTTGTTTCATCAGGATGTAGACAGTCTGGCTATTGTTTGGCCATTGTAGAAATTTATAACAGTAATGCAAATACATAAGGCAATTGTGCTTTTTTTTGCATATATCATGTGTATATACCGCAGCATGACAAATCCAAGTTAGTCATATACATCGTCGATGATCGATGTGTCGTAAAACACTAGAAGCGTCCATGTTGGTACTTTACCCTAACAATTGTTTCAGGCAACGCTACCGATGCCGAGTGTGATGAAGTTCAGTCCAACCTCAGTGCTTGGCTCGGCATGCTGTGCGTGGGTCAGATGTTCTTCGCCTATACCGGAGCGGTCTTCTGGCCTGTTGGAATGTCCTATATGGACGAGAATATTCACCCCAAAAATTTTGCCCTTGGTGTAGGTTAGTATATTAGAGCAAAAATCTTCATTCTAGGCAATATAAGAAATATATATAGTTTTAGCAACGGTCTGTAGAATCCATGCAGTGAAACTGTCAACTTAAAATATCGAAGGTTCATGGGAAGGATTCTCAGGCAACGATTCGTGCGGTTGTCGTGCACGGTCACATGAAAAGTACTCCACTAAATTTCTGATAAAAGGCAGTCACCGGAACTGACACCACCACCGCAACCACCACCACCACCACCACCACCGTATACCATTAGTTTCATAATCTGTACGCTTAACATTGCCAACAACCTTCGAAATGCTGTTATTAAAATGCATATTATCCTTACCCCTTGTATTTGCAACACCGATGAAACTCCCAGGTGTGATAAACAGCTTCTCGGCATTTGGTGCCATGATGGGATTTCTTGGTGGTGGATTTGTCCTGCAGCTCTACGTCGATTTTCTCCGAGTGGATATGGACGAGTAGGCAGACATGTTCGATTTTTTTTTTACCAAAAGTAACCAGAAAATAATGACATAACAGTAAATCTGGTACAAGTAGATCATGTGCCATAATTTTTTTTTCTGGCAGTTTAATGCTGACTAAAGCAGAAATAATCAATTATGTCACTTCTGCTGAAGTGCACAATGTTTATCAATCTGTATCATGCTTGTCTGATACCAAGCTTGGAGAATGATAAGATGATTTTTTATTTAGAGAATTTGGGGAATCTTCTTAGTAACCTCTGTTTCTCAAATGCCTCGTGCTGAGAGTCGATGAAGCCAGGTCCTCAAAGAAAGAGTACCCTTGATGTTCCAGCATTCCCATTGGCCCAGACGATCCCCGCTGGGTGGGGGCATGGTGGCTGGGATTTGCTATAGCAGCTGTGCTTTCGCTGCCAGTTATCTTGTGGATGGCTTGCTTCCCCAGAGAACTTCCTGGTGAGACTTGATGAATTGTCCACAAAAAAAAAAAAAAACGCTAGAGATTGAATGTAGGATTTATCTGAAGGAGACGAACACATGTTGTCTACAAAATCCTGTATTTTATGTTCTATACTTCGCTGTCGTCGCTAATATGTACGAAACAAAGATCCGCAATCTAATTTAAAACTATTTGTACAATATATGACGGTTCCAAGTGTGTTTTGAAGAACCGATGCATAAAGTGGCACACGCGTATTTTATCTCATATCGCCGTCGCCTCTAATCTGTACGAAAAACAGATCTGTAGTGTAATTTTGAACTAGCAATATTTGTGCAATATATGACGTGTTGAGTGGGTTTTAAAGAAGCGATGCATAAAGCGGCATACACGTAGCTTATCGTATATCTTCCCAGTTGCGGCGGTGTACAGGAAAGAGCGGAAAGCGGAAGTTCACAAGGGCATAGGACTCAATCAGAGTGGAGGCCCTTCCTGTAACTGTGACGACATTGGCAATTCCCTAAAAATCCTATTCACCAACCCCATGTACGTGCTCATCGTGTTGGCTGGGTCGATAGATTTGGGAGCAGTAACGGCTTTCGCAGCTTTCCTGCCCAAGATCATTCAGTTCCAATTTGAGCAAAGTTCCTCCTCCTCCGCCATAATTGCAGGTAAAGTTCTGACCGATGTGTGTCTTTTATACTTTTGTTAGTCTTATCTTTTTCTAAATTAATCTTAGCTCCTGCACGAGATGAATTGCGGTGCTGGTTTTATGTAGTCAAACAGTTGGCTTCTGGCGTTGTAGTGCGAAAAAATGCCTATGTTAACCATGATTGTACAATGTATATAATTTGCACATGTGGGGGTAAGTATTTAGTGTATACAGAGTACGTTTTGGCTGTTCAAGTTCAGTTTGGGGTTATTCGGTGCACTTTCGATTTTTGACGACCTTGTATCTCGAAAACGGCTTGTCATAGAGCGAAACGGACCAAAATTTGGGCTTCTGGGGTAAGTATATATAATAGTAGTTATGACTTTTAAGTGTTCAATAATTCAGTTTGGGGTCATTCGATGCATTTCCGACTTTCGGCGACCTTGTATCTTGAAAACTGCTGGTCGTAGAGCGAAACGGACAACAATTTCAGCCTCTTGCGTAAGTATGTAGTGTATACAGGATACTTTTGACGGTTAAGTGTTCAAGTTCAGTTTGGGATCATTTGGTGCATTTCTGATGTTTGACCTTGTATCTCGTAAACGGCTAGTCGTAGAGCGAAACGGACCAAAATGTGGGCGTCAGGGGTAATTAATTAGTATTTATAGAGTACTTTTGACTGTTAAGTGTTAAGTTTGGGTTCATGTGGTGCATTTACAATTTTTGACAACCATGTATCTCGAAAATGTACCAAATGGCGAAACGGCTGTTCGTAGAGCAAAACGGATCAACATTTGGGCTTCTGGGGTAAGTACGTAGTGTACGTAAAGTACCTTTGACAGCTAAGTGTACAATTTCAGTTTGTGGTCATTCGGTGCATTTCTGCTATTCGGGGATCTTGTATCTCGAAAACCAATGGTCGTAGAGCGAAATGGACCAAACTTTCAGCCTCAGAGGTCTTTTGTGTATAGAGTACTTATCTCTGTTAAGTGTTCAAGGTCAGTTTGGCGTCATTCGGTGCGTTTCCAGTTTTTGACGACCTTGTATCTACTTTTGACTTAAAATGTCAGGGATAGGCTATTTGTACTGCTAAGTTTATACCTTACGGGTATTCTTTTATCTAGCAAGTGACCAAGCAGAGCTCAAGGCCCCTGGGCCTCTTGTTTGTTCTGTTGCCGGAAAAATTGCGCAGACATTAAGTGTGCACGAATTTGTATGTCTCATTGTCTAAATTTGATATGTGATATTTCACTTGAAATGCAGGGGTGACGATAATTCCCGCATCTGTGATTGGTCAACTCCTCGGCGGATTAATACCAAAGTGGGGAAACTTGCGTTTCCGTGGAATGATGTGGCAGAATGTCATTGCTCAGTTCATTTGCGTTCTCTTCGTTGCGTCTCTGGTGCTGCATTGCGGCACCGCCAGTTATGCCGGAGTCAATGCACCTTACAACACCTCGTTTTATAACAAGTGAGTTTCATCCCACCACATTTGAACGATGTTCTTGGATGGCTTAGGAATTGGACATCAACATGTGGGACACGTTCCAGCAAAAATATTATTTTGTACTCCCCAAAAGGAGGGGCAAATTAACATAATGTCAATTTTAATAGCCCAACAGTAAAAGTTGCACGGTATCAGTATTATGATTTTCTATAAAATATTCACATATTAAAACGACCTTTCAAAGGCCCATTGTCCATGCCATAAAATTTTAGAATTCTGCAGATTCCAAAGCATTATGCAAGACAAAGGAAAAATAACAGGCCCCAATATGATAATAGGGTTTAAGTTGATTTCTAGGATTAAGCCATTCCTCAAGAAACGTGTCCATTTCTACAAAGTACATATAAGACAGCAGTTCCCATTTCTTGGAAGATTTTCTGGAAGTCTAGAAACTTTCTGCAGTAATTACATCGGCGATATTCGTTGTCTTTTCTGTTTAAAGAATAGTTTGCGGGACTTTCAATCATTGTAGAAACTTAACCCGGGCAACCGGATTTCAGTGATCCTTTACACGCTTTTATTGCAATTGGTTTAATAGGAAAAATGCCAGTAGGTTAGGTAGTATACATGTAAGTGGGATTCTGAAATTTAAAGACAATGCCGACTCTTGTTGGTTTTAATCTTGCGTGTGCGTATTTGTGTACATGTGTGGGGGGTGGTAGTTGATTTACGAAATACTGTCACTTGATAACACATTTAAATAAACATGTTCTTGATTCCTGTCGCTACAGCTGCGTTGTGTTGATATGTGTGTATGTAAATGATGTAGCGGATTGACCCACATACTGACAAAACATCATATACTTTATTCAAGCACTTTGGATGTTGTGGATCTAGTTCACGAATGCAATGTGGACTGCAACTGCTCGACCTTAAGCTTCGACCCAATCTGCGGCATTCCGGACGGCATGACCTATTTTAACCCGTGCTATGCTGGCTGTGAAACGGTGGTGGAGGGTATTGACGGCGATACGGTAACGCATTGATATTCCAGCCATATATGTATGCCTGTAAAACATACTAATAGACGGCACATTAATATGACTAGTACTTTCTTACGATGGCTTTAAAAGTTGACTGACGAAAAATTTGCGTATCCGTGTCACAGGGAGTAGTTGGTGTTACCAAGTGTGCACTTGATTAACGTTGCTGCCGCAATAAGGAAGGCTATTATCAAATCCAATGTACACCTGAAAATCTATATTGAGTAAGTAGTAAGTACTAGCCAACAGAGTGTGAAGTTAGTTAAGATAGCAAGTAGAAGTTGTACTTGCATAGGGTCATGAAGCGATATTTGACCTTGGATAACCTTGAAACGTCAAACCATCATCGTGTTTCTTTAAACGCCCATTAGTCAGAAAATTTGGATGACCATGCATCCTTAATGGCAGCTGCTGCAAATGATGTGTCAAAATGCGAATACCATTGAACGAGGCTGCCCAATCTATTAGCATAGTGTAATTGGCTCTGTATGTCTATGGGTCAAGGCGTCGTCAATGCACTTGTTGCTACTTTGAGTCTTCAGATATAATCAACTCTTCCGCTGCCGTGACGTATTTTTTAAGCAGACGACACCTTCATTACGTAAATCATTTCCTTTCTATTCTCTCACTTAGAGACATTTGAACCAAATACCTACGCAAATAGATCTTTGTTCTAAGAGTACATGTGTTTATATACGTGTAGTCTCTTGCCACATGATCTCGCTATCACATAATCTTGAGTTCAAGGTCGTTCAACATGTGAATTTCAATTTCTACCACGCGGTAGTTTAACAGGAAAGGCTTCGCCATCGTCCGATGTATAATATTTATTTAGTCATGTAGACATTGGGGCTCACAGCTGAGCAGATGTTGGCGCCATCTGAAAAATATGGTAAATCAATGAGCCAGCATGACAAGAATGGCGTGCGAGAGCTGCCCCCAATATAGTGCCGGTCGATAGGCACGTACTAATTATTTTGAAAAGACTAGAGTAGATAGAAAATTGAAAGTAAAAACACTCTTTCTATGTAATAAGGAGTAAGGCAACATGGGCAAATTAGTGCATACATTACATAAAGGGCGGTCAGGGTGCAAGCCATGGAACATACAAGCGAATTCAGGATGTAGCAAAAAACCTCAAAATGGTAAATGAATACCAGAGTAATAAATTACTGTGCTGCTAGCAATGTGATACAAGATGATGGCACGTTACGTTTCAACGTTTGGGGGAGAGCAAAGAGGTTAACAAAAAACCTGCAACAAAAAGACGCGTCCGGACCGTGACGCTCTGCAAGCAAGTGTGCTAATGTTGCATATTTTGAGATAATGCACATTGTCATTTAAATTTCGACAGTTAGTGTTTGACTTCGTTATGTTACTAATTGGTCCCACTTCGCACTTCCTTCCTTCCTGCCTTCGTTCCTGCCTTCACTCATTCACTCACTGAATCAACCCACCCAAACACCCACTCACCCACCCACTCACTCACTCGCTCACTCACTCACGCCGGGGAGCCTGGGCTATCTTCCCAGGTGCTCAGCCCACAGAGCAACCCCGGCGCGTCCCCAAGGTGGCGGATAGGGGAATGACCGTTAGTTAAAGGTTAGCCAGCTACTTTAGCTGGCCGCGGACCATAGCGGGCATTACCTTGTTCGTTACTGGACTTTTTTCAAGATGTGACTTTTGCCTTGGACTTTGCACTCATTTGACCATAGCATTCTTTTCTAGTGGACTCTGTTTAGACTCATAGGGCAGTTTACACCTGTTTTGGCACTGTATGACCCTTTTGGTTTTGATGTGCCGTTAAACTTTGATATCACTCACTCACTCACGCACTCACTCGTTCGCTCGCTCAACTGATTGATTGATTGTTCGATCGGTCGGTAAATCAAACAATCAATCAATCAATTAATTATGACAAGATTAACTAATATACTCACCGTTTTTCTCCAGATTTATGGCAACTGTTCGTGCATCTGGTCAGCATCCATACAGGACGTCCAAGCAGTGACTGGGATGTGCGAGTCAGACTGTTCGGTCTTCTGGATATTTTTGCCATTTTTCTTCGTGCTAGTAACAGCGACATTCGTGGTGTCTACGTCTAATATGGCGTGCATGGTCCGGTAAGTACCGTTACCTTTATCGGGAGTTTTAAACAAATGTAGGTTTTTCTATAAGGCAATAAGGCTAACAAATTCGTGTCTTGCGAGCCACTCTAACTTGCGAAGCATTCCTTTTCCTATTTTACCCATTCTTCATTCGCTCCTTCTTCAACCCATGCACTGCTTCAGACAATAATATCTGTGCAGATCAGACCATGTATTAGCACATAGTAGAATTGCAAATTTGCATTTCGTAGGAAAACATTTCTACATGTATCGCTAGAAATGTAACATATTAACCAGTGAGAAAAATCGATGAAACCATCGTCCTCATTCATACATGAACGTAGACATTCCCCGTGTTTTATATGAGCTGCTTTATTATAGTATTACATGACATGTTGTCTCAGTCTGTTATACTCTGTGATGCCTCGGAAATTTAGCAGAACATTTGGCATTTTTCGTATTTGTCTTTTGCTGCTGCTACTAAAACATGAAAATATGGGTCATTCCATGTCCCAAGCGCCATTCATTCCATTGAACTGATAATTGCCTTTCTGTTAAGGTGTGTTCCTGACCAGCAGAGAACCTTTGCATTCGGTGTCCAGGCACCTTTTGGAAGATTGTTAGGTAAATATGTCACCTCGGTGCTATGTGCCTTTTTTAAGACACTGTCAAGACATACTAAACACACAGGTCAGGTATATCCGGCACTACAGTGCTTTAAGCTTTTTTAACATATGCGATCAGTATTATTTATACTTTCATTTGCGACAAGCATGCAAATTCCAAACAACACAACATGGGTTTACCCGACTGCAGGCACACGAGGTCGATGTAGACGAAGTCTAAACTGACTTACTGCGTGTCGGATAAATTCGACTCTATTCGGAAAGGTCCTTGTGCAAGCGTTCAAAAGTCCACAGTTTCAAAGATAGGCCATTATATGAGTAGACACGGAACGCATGAGACAATGGGCCTTTCATTGGAAATGTCAAAAGCTGAAATTAACACATGTGAATGATATAGTTTCATCTTCGTACAAAAATGAATCCTTATGTGATATTTACTCATATTGTGTGTACTTCCCTTGTACAGGAAACGTTCCTATCCCGATTTTGTTCGGCTTTCTGTTCGACATCAACTGCACGGTGTGGCAGGAGCGTTGCGAGGAAACGGGAGCATGCTGGCTGTATGACACAAGGGGATTGGCTATAACGCTTGTCCTTGCAGGACTCGGCGCTAAGGGGATAAGCGCGCTGCTCTACCTCATAGCTATACTCATTTACAAGCCAAACAAAGACGACGAAGGCGGTGACAAGGACAAAGACGAGAGCGACAGTCAAGGCACAGCGGCGAGTTTGGAGGAACGAAGAGACGCTGCAACAACTTCAGGTGCAGATGATGATGTCGTGGAATTTACTATTAATGGCGGCGCCATTCGTCCAGATGGCAAAACGGACAGTGGCGTAGGTTTGGATTCGCTTGAATCCAGTACAGTACCTGGGAACGATGGAGCAATTTCACCACACCTGGATGATAAAACAGTGGCAGACTTTTTCCATGTTGGGACTATGGGGGAAAACGGTGTAGCCATAAACAACGAGTCTGGTTTTCGGAGTTCATTGAGGAACTCTGCACATTCCATCAATCTATCAACAAGACTATGAAGTGAACCAAGACCACAGTGACTGCATATTCAACCACCAAAACATTATATCCTAATAATGCTGCTAGAAGGCAATGTCCTATGGTTGCGTACATGAACAAGACTAATTTTCAAGAGTGGAGGATCGTTTGGTACGGCTGCTAAAATAGTGACCAAATGACTACAAATAACCAGCACTCCGAGAACTGCGAATTGTAATTTTCTTTTTTTATTTTATTGTCCTGCAGATTCAACATTTGTCCGTGAAGCTTACATGTACACACATTATTGGTCAGATCAATGCCCTGGATGGCTTATACTCTGGGTGGCTTGACTTATGCGAACTATTTCAGAATTTCTACCAATGAAAAGGCAAATAGCGTTGCTAATCCAGATAATACTAATTTAATTAATTTGCTTCCTCCCCGTACCTTGCATTGCCTCCTGTTTGAAAGGTTCGTACCGGACCAGCAGCGGACATTTGCGCGGTATTGCTGCGCCTTTCAGTAGACTCCTGGGTAAATATATATTATTAATTATATTCACCTGTCGTATGTGATATTTCGTTCCTTGTCAGGGGATACGGTAGCAACTGATATATACGTTCTGGAAGGTTAAGTCGGAACTACCAGAGCAGTGACGCAAGCAGTGACGCTGTTCTCAGTATTATTAACTCTGCTCTGTGGTACTGCACAACAGAGCTACTGTCATGGCGTAAGCGTCCGTCGTCATCCATTCGTAAAAAACGTTTCCTCGTAAACAGCTAGAATAAACGCCAAACAATTCATTGAAAGTTACTCATCCGCCATATATTCAGACCATTTTGTGTGTTTTTTAATTAATTTTATTCGTTATTATTTTTTAAGATTTTTTGTAGCCATTTTCGTAAAGAGAATTGCGAGTAAAATTGTCAAACGAAATCTCCTCTGAAAGTAAACACCAGATTCACCGAACAAAAAGTCCTGTGTACCCCCAAGGAGTGTCTCTTCCAAGGTTGTTAAGAACTCAGTAATGTCAAATTTTGGATTTTTTTCTTTTCTTTTCTTTCTCTTTTTTTTTTTTTTTTTTTGAGAGTCTGTTTACAATAGTTCATGGGCTAGTCATTGTGTTATAATAAAATGTCAAATATCTCGTAAAGGGGTCACTGTGGTCATAGAGCAAAATGGACAAAGTGCGGGTCTCGGCGATATTTAGTGCACACAGGGTAATTTGGACGGTTAAGTGGTCAATGTAGTTCTGAGGTTATTTGGCGCATTTGCGATTTTCGCCAACTTCGTATCTCAAAAATGGCTGGTTGAAGAGTGAAGCGGACTGAAATTTGGGACCCAGGTACACTAGTAATGCATACATGGACTGCATTTGATCTCCTAGTGCATGTAGTGTTCGAGATCACTTTGGGGTTATTCAATGGACTTGCCTCAAAATGTCCTGTAACTCGGAAACAGATGATCGTAGAGCAAACATTCTGCAATTTGGACTCAAGGACACTAGTAAAACAAATATAGTGTACCTTTGATCATCGTATCTTAAAATGGCCTCTAGCTTGAAAATGGTTGGCTGTAGAGCAAACCGTACTGGAATTTGGGACTCGGGAATACTAGTAGCATGAGCAGAACATATATGGGGTACCTTTGCCCCCGCTAGTGTCAGTAAATGGGGTACTATTAAATTATTCTTTGTCTAACCAATGTCCTTTTGACCTGCATTCCTCAAAATTAGGATTATTCACCTCAACTGCATGGCTGTTAGGCATGAACCTAACTTGGTCGTATTTGACAAGTGGCCAACCAGAGGGCCAATCCAGGCTTCTGGGCCTCTTGGTGTTGCCAGAAGATGCATGTAAGATAGATACACACGTAGTCATGAAAAAATCAGATGCTGTCGAGAATAACGATATTTCTGCCATCTGCTTTACGACATGGCAAATACCTCGGGAATATCGGAAGCATATGGAACGTCTTAACAAAAATCGATGAAAGATATTGCTTAATTCATGAGCCTCAGGCCAATTAATATGTTGCACTTGTATCATATATAGTTATCAGTGACCCGAAAAAGCAAATCGAATTGTAGCAAGAAGGTGCTTTGTTTGCAGGAAAAGGTAAAGGGTAAAATATGAATCACAGTTTGAGATCACAGCCAAAACATTCAGATGTAGGCCAGTTAACATGTTAACCGGCCGAGAGTGAATGTTGGCAGTAAAATTAAAAATGCTGACCAGGGAAGGCGTCTTGTTCATGTTACAGTTGTTATTTTTGAGCTTCTGATCAGGCGAATTCACTTGTATTATTGTCCTACAGGAAACGTTCCTATCCCGATTTTGTTCGGCTTTCTATTCGACATCAACCGCACGGTGTGGCTGGAGCGTTGCGAGGAAACGGGAGCGTGCTAGCTGTATGACACAAGGGGACTGGCCATAACGCTTATCCTTGCAGGACTCGGGGCTAAGGGGATAAGCGCGCTGCTCTACCTCATAGCTATACTCATTTACAAGCCAAACAAAGACGACGAAGACAGCAACAACAATGACAAAGATAACGACTGTGCAGACACATCGGAGGATTATGAGCAATACTATGAGCAACTATGAGTAATATTTGCTTGTTGTAAGCGGATAAAATATGACATAAGGTAGCAGCTTTTTGGAGTCATTTAATGGGGCCTTACATTGAATGAATTTCTAGCATGTTATTCAGTTATGTATACTTGACACTAGCTGCTTTGCATATGACATTTTCTTTCGTTTTGTTGCAAGAAAAACTTAACGCAAGGCGCTGCTAAGGGGCTGCGTATGTGGAAATAATCCACGGGAATAATCATACAATCTAGGGTCTCGTACATGTATAGTGAACCAGGTTGAAGGCAAACCTCGTTTGTATTACGGCTGCGGTCGGTAACATTCCGGTATACAATGTATACATGTACATCAATACTTAACGAGTGAATGACCGAAAAAAGAGTAAGTTGTTGATTTCAACACAATTCGCCCCACCTGTGATGTTGGGAAACATTCAAGTTGTAAAGTGGCGTTGGGTTAATTTTGCGCTTTGCAGCCAGATGTTTCTGGGTTGCACTAAAAAGGGTGTATGTTGACAGGTGACGCATTTCTGCTAAATTGGATACTCTTCGTGAACTCAGTCTCTCCCATTTTGACAATTATCGTGTACATATGAACATTCAAATGATAAATGACAGCATTCCATTAAAAAAATAAATGCAAAATATAACATTGTCATATTGGTAGGGGTGAATCAGGCTTATAGTCGGCTTTCAACCACACATGGTCTCCAAGATAGTGAAGTAAATTGTAACAAACGAACAGCAATGCTGCAGTTGCATAGACATCTGTATCCATACAATAACTAGGCCATAAATAAAACACATTACAAGCTATATGAAGCAGTTCATCTTGCGCCTGCCCATAAGTGAAATTGACTTTGTAAAATAATTTAAATCTGTCACACCCTGATTGTTAAAAACACATTTCATACCTTAGGAGCCTCATAGTATATTCCACAAGCCCTGTTGCCTGAAAACTTTGCTTTACTGAACTTTGATATTCTAAAAGTGCATGGTGTGGAATGGCTTAGTAAAGTACTCCTGATTTACTGAGATGATACATTTCAATTTATTTACTTTTATATATTTTTATCAATATGTTTAAACTGGGTGGGCCTATTACAATATTAAACTTATATTCTACCTTGGCGATCCGTTAAACATACATAAATTCGTATTAAGAACATATAATTGAAACGAAATGTGCTAAAAGCCTTTTTTCATATATGACTTTAATAGAGCAACAAATTTTAAAATCGTTTGAACGTTATTCGGCAAATGTGGTCCTTGGTAAGTCATTGTTTAAAGGTCAACATTGCTAGCTGACACGAAAACTCTGCGGGAGTAGATAAATGACGATTAGCAAAGTTATACCTATCTTGTAAAATAATGACGGGGCTTGTCTATTTAAACATCTGGGCATTAAAAGACACATGAAATAGGCCCTTCTTTCACGCAAAGTTTGTCAGCCCAGCTGATTAACAATATCAATACCATCTAAGCTGTAACGATCTTATGCACACTAGACACAACACATGCTCTCGTGTTTTGGATTCGATAAACTTTATCGATATAAAAATCCAGGGCATATGTGGTTGTATAATTATATGATACAAAATAACCAATGCTTACTGAGGACGTTTGTCTTAGGGTGGCAATCTTTGAGCGAGTTTACCACATCGTTTATAGATTTACTTTCAATATGATAATTTGTACATTAATTCAACGCCTAAACATAAAATATATCCATAAGTTTGTACACGTAACAGTTCACCATCTAAAACAATTTCCGTGTTTGAGTTAATGTGAAACCTTTGACGAGTACCAAGTTCAACTGTCTCCTCCTTCCCGGACAAGTACATGTACATCATTATGCTGTAAATTGAGTTAATATGGCTCCATCCGGGGGGGGGGGGGGGGGGGGTTTTTTTTAATTTTGGCTTTAAAATTAAAACCAAAAAATTTTGGGCCAAAAAAAAGGAATAGAACACGACGGAAAACCAAACAAAAAGGGAGTAGGGGTATT
>JAAUYG010033250.1_pt1 | contig 16402 bp, 10 predicted proteins | sample 7278091 | NCBI WGS metagenome assembly JAAUYG01 (sample SAMN14350201, study PRJNA611818) | marine sediment metagenome | isolation source: surface marine sediment (0.6m) | place: French Polynesia: Moorea | collected 2018-08 | reverse complement strand
TACTAGTTATACATATTTGGGGTACATTTGACCTTGTAGGTTCAAGGTCATTTTGGGGTCATTTGGTGCACTTGTCTCAAAATAGCCTGCCATCTCAAAAATGGCTGGTTGTAAATGCAAGAGATTGAAATTTGGGACTTGTGGATACTAGTAACACATATATGGGGTACATTTGACCTTGTAGTGTTCAAGGTCATTTGGGGGTCATTCGATATGCTTGTAGACCTCAAAGTGGCCTGTATCTAGAAAACGGCTGGTTGTAGAGCAAAAAGGAGTCAAATTTGGGACTCGTGGATACTAGTAACACATATATGGAGTACATTTATCCTCATAGGATTCAAGGTCATTTTGGGGTCATTCAGTGCACTATCCTCAAAATGTCTTGTAACTCAAAAACGGCTGGCTGTAGAGCAGAAAAAAAAACAAAACAAATTTGGGCCTGTGGGGATATCAGTAACACATGTATGGGGTACATTTGACCTTGTGGGGTTCAATATCATTTGGGGATGATATGGTGAAATTGTCTCAAAGTGGCCTGTATCTTGAAAATGGCTGGTCATAAGGCAAAATGGAGTGAAATTTGGGAATCGTGGACACTAGTAACACATATGGAGTACCTTTGACCTCTTAGTGTTCAAGGTCACTTTGGGGTCATTCGGTGCACTGGTCTCAGAATTGCCTGTAACTAAAAGACTAGATTGATCCTTACCTTTAGCATATTTAATGATTGGCTGACCTGGGCTATTAAAGGGGCACATGGGCAGCAAGATGAAAAATGAAAATTGGGCTGCTACTTGATTGGAACTCACGGATGGATGGATGGATGAATCAGGCTTATAGTCGGCTTTCAACCACTCATGGTCATATCACCGACTGCAAGTTGTTGGTGTGTATGTTTGGAACTCATGGCTTATCAATATTCAGGTACCGGTTACCGCTAAATCATTTGGAGAAAACTAAAATAGTTAGAATGTAAATCACCACCTAATTCATTTAAATTTGTAGCAACTTACACAAAATTCCTGAAATTGTTATACAGTACACTGGTAGTTGGCTTTAGGTTGACCTTATTAAAATGCTGAACATCAGGATTTCATTGAATTCTTTCTGTATGTTTTTCTTAAATACAGTTGCCCTGTCTTAAAAGGACATTCTCTAGAGAGGCCACTCCTTTAGAATGGGTCTGGTTGGATAATATAACAAGTTAAAAAGGACTTCTAAAGGATTTAAATTTGTGGGCTTTATTTGCCAACTAATATGCATTAATGAAAAAAATTGTTAAAAATGCATCATTATAAACTGTTAAAAAGTGTGGTTCAAGCTACATGTAGTGTCACCTTCAGTCTGGTTAAGGATGTCAATTGCCTAGCCCCATCCCAAATTTGGATAGCATGCTCGGTTTCCTTCGCTAATTAGTTTTACAATGTAACAGGGTTCACTGGGGTAGCACTGTAATGGAGATCACACTAGTTGTTTTTTTTATCCATAAATAGTTTTATTCAATTTCATGTTTAGATTACACATCTGTTACAAACGGGACATGTTTTATCCAATATCATGAATATGTGATCCTTGATTACGCAGACAGAGGTGAAACCACAGTTCATCGCTGCAACCACTTGCAACAGCCATCTATGGAGTTTGCAGGGGTTGGCTGGGGTTGCAGGGCGGAATGCACACTTTTGGCCTAGCAGGAGGAGGAGAAGGGGGGTTGGGAGGGGGGGAGGGGATGGATACAACCAGGAGCACTGAGGTTGGGGTTCCATACGAGCTGAGGGTGGAGTGAAAAGTTTTGAGAAGCGAAAGAAACTGCCAATAACCACTCTAGTATTATGGGCTCTTACGGAATTGTGCACCATTGGATGACATTGTATTATTCCCTCGGTATAACAGGTGTGCATGTGGTTTCCAAAGTCTGTTGCCATTTCTTTGTTTGAGGGACGTCCTATTTGTAATAGAAGCTCTAGGTGTGGGCTAAGTGTCCCCGGGAAGGGTGGAGACATAAGATGAATATACCATTACCGAGTTATAATTTGTATAATTATAACCCTCCATTCGTAAAGTGACTGGTAACATTGTAACATGTAACTATAACCATAAGAGATACGGAAACATTATTCATAATTTAGCCTGGATTCACAAATTAAATTCCACGGCCTGGACACATCGGCAGACAGCTGAATGATGGTGTCCGCGGCTTCATATCTCACAATTAATAGTACAGTCAATTGATACATGGAAGTAATACCCCGTGGCATTTCTTTAAATTTAATGCTTCTGTTACTGAATGTGAAAGGTGTGGAAAGTTTCACATCTTTCAAGAATACCTTGTGCATCTTCTAGACAAATTATAATATGAGCATCATTTTAGTATATGTTGTATGTTTGCGGGGATTAATGTTTGTGTATTTGACACAAAACCATGTTTGCAGGGATTAATATTTGCGATTAGCTAAGGTCTTGTTGATTATCTCGGTAAACATGAATTTTGTTTGCAGGGTATTTATTTTTGCGATTTAAAGATTTTCGTGAATTTCGCCAAATAAATCCTTTGCAAACATTAATGAATTTATAGTATTTTAAGACTGGGATATTTTAACCCATTTTGCAACCTGCATGTGATAAAAGTTGTACCGAAGCTCTTTTTGCCCTTTTTTACACTAAATCAAGAGGGTTTATAACTTTATATTTAGAACAAAACTATAGTTATAATGACTGCACAAATTTATTACGATATGGCAGATGCATCAAAGTATCACATGATAGTTTGTGTGCTTGGTTTCGTAAAGAAAAACAAACAAATATACCAATATATACCACAGCACCTTTTTAAAAATAGCTTAATAGTTTTTAAATATAGCTTACTTTGCCCATGCAATGTCAGATCAGAACTGCTTTCCCATTAAAGTGTGTTATCAGCAGCAGCATAAGCCACCAGGGCAAACCATGTAAAGAATTTGCACCCTGAAAAAAGTCATGTGGTGTCTGTAGCTAAAAATTGGTTAAGAACAGTTTATTGGTTAAAATGGTGTGAAGCCACTGATCTCTCTGTCTGGTTTCTCATTGGTAAGTGTGGAATATTCTTGGGTAGGTGGTTAAACCAATGTGGCAGGATCATCCCAAAGACAAATTAAGGTGTGGTGGCTGGGGTGGTGCACGTGGTTTAGCTGTGGGACTCACCCCCAAAGTAATTTGCATCATGTCCACACATCAAATACACTCAGGTAAGGAATAGACCACTGTCTATTCATTACTGGCTACATCTAACTCACTCATTAGTGTGTGTGTTTGCCAGAGTGCATGATCATCGGTATTGAAATCGAGGCTAACGAGGGTGGCTCACCACAGAGCACCAAGCTCTGGTGAGGCTGGTAAACCATGATAACACCCTGGAGAACCAAAATTTGCTTTTCAAAGCTAACAAGGCAAACCGAGTGGAGATGTTCAAGGCATTATGAAAATCTACAGTCAAGTAAAATGCCCAATGAGCAGCAAAGCATGATACATGTATTTTTGAACAAGCTCGGTTGATAAAGGGACCCCCGCCCAGTGCGGCTTCCATATTCATATCCTTGGCACCTTTGTGGAGCTTGGGTGGATGGAGGGGGTGGTAGGCTGGTAGCTGGAGGTGGAGTTAAAGCTAATGTACGGTGCTGCCATGTTGTGGACTATTTCAAAATCAAGAAGTTTCCTTCGGATACTTAGTGACAAATATTGCATACCCAGCATTGTTACAGTTTGTTCTGTCGAAATTTAGGATGGATCACCATGTGTTTCTAAATGCCAAATCAATGACATTGGGCTTTGAAAGTTACAATTTCAGGTCTGCCATTGAGTGAAAGTGAATTGTGTTTCCGTTCAGTATCTCATCCTCAAATATCATATGAGTGACAGACAGATCTCCATCTCAACTTAACACACACCCCAAAGCTTAAAATTGCCCAGCGTCCGTTGTTGAAGATATACATGTATGTCCAACAATGCAGTTAGTTAAGCGCCTCTCTAACAGGTATACCACTTCAGCTAAACCGTTCTGCAGTGATATTCAGAGAGGTATTCTTTCAGTTTGGTGAGAGGGACCAACAATAATCACTGGCATTCAACGCAGTTAGTGCCAATAAATTATGTGTCCTTTCTAGAGGGGTATCTTCTCTAGAGGGAGACTCCTTTAAAAGAAGGACAACTATATTGTAAATATTGCTATGATACTGTTCGATATTTTGCATCTGGGAAAATGTGTGCTAGTCCTGAATCCTGATAGTTTTCGTTACTCGTATGTACATTAACAGGCAACAATTTTGAGCAATTGCATGCAAATATACCATAATTGACATACAATGTATTTGTGTTAAAGTTACCATTGTAGTTAAGCATTTGCATTGCTTTAAAATGAAGTGTGTCCTATGGCCAAAATTTATCCTTGTTCTTGGCCAGACTACCTGAAAACAAATTGTATTGATATACATTTGTACCCAAATTTTTTACGTGTATGATTTGTGCTTGATGAAGTAACAATTGCCTCATTCTTAATCGTTACATGATACTTTCAACCATAATAGGTCAAAACTGCTACTACAGTGAAAGATAACTATTGAGGATTATACTTCAAGGTGTAACTTCAAGAGTAGAATTAGTATCCTGGTTTTGTTTTTTTCTGCATGATCATGTTAAACCTCGATTGGATTTTGCAAAAAAAGTGTGAAAATCCCCCTTTGATTCCTTCCTTGATTTGCAGCCCAATTCCTCCTGATAGAAAGTATACATGTATGGATATATGTGTTATCATTTGAGGATCATTTTACGGATCCATGTATGGTGAACTCTGGTCAAAGAATCAACAAGATTCACAGTTAACAAGTTGAACCTGCTGCAGCAGCGCTCGGTGTCAACCTCTGGCAGAAGGGAAAGCCACACAGTGGGTGGAGGCCATTCACCAACAACAGGGCGAGCCAGCTCGCTTTTCAGCCATCGTCGCCTTTCAGCATCCGACACTTGCGTTTGTTGTAGTATGTTTTACATTCGGGGTCCAGATGCTACACCCTTCTTCCTTTCACTGAATGCAGTCTGTACTAAATAAAAATTAAAACTGAATTTTTGCAGCCTTCCCCTTGCAGGCAAAACTGTCATTCTCTGAATTTTAATATGTATCTGCTCTTCGCAGACTGGCGTGGACGAGGAGAAAGTGAGCCACCCATGCAGCTACTTGGCAAAGATCCCCACCGGAACAGGTCTCAAGTGAAAAAAAAAAAAAAAGGACTAGCGTTAACGTAATTAATCTAGAAATGTAGCAGGCCCCATTCTATTGAAGGACCTCTTGCAGAAAATTGCGAAAACCTCAGAAATTTGTGCAAGCTCCCCCGGATGTTAGGCTGGACAAAGAAGCTACCTGCTAAGGACACGTGCGCAATGCAAGACACTTTCCAACATGATTGTGGGCAACAAGTAGGGATTGAGACAGGGTAACTTTAAGGATGGGAAAGTTGTAAATGGCCGTCTTCTCTTTTTGGTTTGTATCCGTTTTTGGCCTTCAGGGCACCGATGAAATTGAGAACCCTTCTTCCGTTTGCCTTTGCATGACCTGTGGATCTTTTTCATATACAATGTTTTCATGTAATCATAAAAAAATAAATATATGGGGAAACAATCGGAGTTTCAGAATTACAGTATTTTAGTACAATCTGAAGCAGAGCAGAAGGTAGCAGTTACCGGTATATGCTATTAAAAGCCCAGTGCACCATAGGCAATAAAAAGCTGTGGTTGCTTCCCTGAGTAGGAACACATAAAATTACATGTGCGAGTCCATTAAGCAACAGAATATTGACATCAATGTTATGTACCTAAATATAAACTTCCATTGTAGCCATGGTAAAAAGTATTGAATTCAAAGAGTGTAGAAATGAAACAGCAATGGGATTTAACAACTACTTTGCCACAATGTAGGCAGAAGGAATATACAATGGGCTAAAACTTAATGTGTTTGCTGTTTAATGGAGAATTATGTAGGTAATATGTTTTTGACACCAACAGATCCACGTGCAGTTGCAAGCAAATATTATCAACAAATTAAAACCAAAAAAAGAGCTCTGCCATTGATAAACTGAATTCTGTTTAAGTAAAGCGATTACAACTGGTGCTGGTAAAACCACTGAGCATTGCCATCAAGTCTCTATACTGGTACTTATGTTCACTGTACCAAGCTGCCTAAAATTGCCAAAATTATACCAGTATATAAACAAAGGAGATAAAGCAGAGTTTTCAAATTGTTGACCAATAGCAATATTACCAGTACCTATACCTTCTTGAAAATATTAGAAAAACTGATGCACAGAAGGCTATACAGTTTCTGTCAATGCGGATTCCGAAAAGGACATACAATAAGTCATGCTATTATAGAACTAGTGACAAATTTTATAGAAGGATTTGAACCTAACGAATACACACTTACACTGTTTCTGGACCTCTCTAAGGCTTTTGACGCTGTTGATCATGATATCCTCACATCAAAACTACACTTATGGTATTAGAGTTCATGCCTTGGAGTGGTTCAGTAGCTTCCTTGGGGATCGTTTGCAGTACACGGTCATACAAAATACACCACCACATTCTACTACTGTTTGATCATGGATGTGGGGTTCCTCAGGGTTCAGTGCTTGGACCATTATTATTTTTTATCTATATGAATGACTTACCGGTATGCTAGTGTTTGGATTATGCAAAACTGATTTTTTGTTTGTGGATGATAGTACAATCTTCCTCGCCCATTATAAAATATCTGAGATCCATCAAATGCTGACTGTAGATCTCGGAAAACTTAAGTGGTTTGAAGGTAATCGGCTAGTTCTGAATACTAACAAAACCAAATTTGTACTTTTTCACAACACAGAGGCTGTTGCAGTAAAATTTTAGGAAGGAATGGGATGATTGATGAAAGTTTGCGCTGAAAAGATGACATTGATTATGTATCCTCCAAAATAACAAAATCATTAGTTCTGATTTAGGGGAATGAAATGCATGTATATCTTGCATTAAAGGGTTTAAAGGCATTATACAACACAATGGTTTAAACGCACAGTTAACTTGTGGGATAGAGGTATTGGGAAATGCTAACAAGGGTTACACAGATAAACTAAAAAAAACTACAGAAGTGCATGATTCATTGCATGAGCCAGTGTCTTTTCCTGGAATATACCATGCCATTATTCTGAAAAAAGCACAGCCCACAATTTGACGGAAGTGAGAGAAATAAACATCTTAAAACAAATGGATATTTATTATATGAATTTGGCACCTAAACCTATCACTGATCTTTTAAAAGCAGGACGATTTACATCAATACAGTACAAGACGCAGATTAAACCCATGTGTCGAGTTGTATAGAACTAGCGTAGCTAGAAAAGCTTTTGTTTGTATGGGTACACGACTACACGTATATCACTTTGGTCCAAATTTCGAAAACTTATTGTGATATTAATGAAACTAAAATATTTGTGAAGAGATACAAGAGACATTTGCTTAAAAAGTGTAGCAACTTTGGTCAAATTCTTGTGTGAGCCAATGTTATTTTGTATTATATACCATGATGGAATGGGTGAGATGTGTTGTAAACATATTGTATGTATAGTAATGTTTGTAATAATAGGTCACCCAAAGCTGGAAATTATCCCAGCTGACAGTCAATATTGACTTTTGGGTTTGACCTATTAGCCAAAGCTGTGAAATAATATGCTGTTCAATGATAGTTTGTACATGTATTTATTAATGGTTTGGCTTACTTACATGTCAGTAAATACACTTAAATTGGCAACAAAATGTATGCCTGCACGTCCCAAACCTAAATAGAATTTTTGGAAGAAACAGCCAATCCCATGCATAAAGATGTCTGCCAGTAAAACTCCCCTCTGTGTATTTCATAAGCTCAAATGTGCTGATTTCCAAGTAAAACCACTGAGGGAGTACTGCTGGGTTTTAAGTTTGCAGGAACCAGCGTGCTTCCTTTACTTTTCCAACTTTTGAGACTTGATAGATTAGAACCATAATCCATTTTTCCCTTATCAGTTCTGAAATAAACATCCAAACTCAGATAGATTACATAAAATGTCAAGTGTTTGGTAAGAAATAATTGCTTCTTACGTGGACCTTGGGTTTGCCCAGCATTGTCTATGTACATGTACATGGTGAATACACAGCTGTGTGTAAAAACTTAGCGACAAGGCCCATGTATACACTGTGGTTGAAAGGGGGATGAGTGCTACCAGTGAGTGACTAACCCGTGTGGTTACACATGAGGGATCTGGTTTATGATTGCCAACTTTTGCTCCTTATGGCCCATGGGTTTCAAGATACCTTACAAATAATTAATGCAATATACCACAGAAGAAAGTTTTTGATTTATATTTATAGCACTTTTCTTTGTATAGAGCAGTAGTATCTTTCTTTAATAATACCAGTAATTTTGGTTTATAACGATCAATGACAATCCTAATTCATTGTATAGAATACTACACATTGTCCAGATGCAATTCACCCAGTTTTGAGTGTTTATTGCAATTTTGAGTTCGGCTATGAGAATAAGAGCTAAAAGCAAAAAGCTTCTAAAATCAACTCCTTTATGCCATTATATGATTGTCACCTCAACAGTTTGGAGTAACATTTAGTTTTATTTAGTTTATTATTTTTTTTTATTCTGTGGTTATTTGGAAATTTTACTCATATTTTAACGTTGCATGCCATATCACCAAAATAACCCCTTTGTGTGTATCATGTATGTTGTATACGTGTATTGTTATTACCTTGTGCTAATATATTTGTAAATTATTTCGGCATTCCAGATGCTAGGAATAATAATCAACTTATTTAATGCACAAGAATAGAACACTTTGAAACTATATGGCCTCTTAGAAGCTGTAATAACCAAGTTGTATTTTGGTGTATATTGGTAGGTCATTAAAAAGGAATCTGAGATTTTTGAGAAGAATGTTCTTTAATAATTGCAGGTTAAAAGGGTTACATGCATTCATGTGCATAACAGTCAAGTAAATGTTCATGAAACACGATATATAAGCTAATAATAACATATGTAGTATGATAGCGTTTATGCTTTATACCAAGCTAAATGTCAAAGTTCCTTGGTTTGTGGTTTCTGCTCAAAGGAAACCACATAGTTTACTCACATAGCGAATTCTGCATCATCCTTTGTAAAGGATGCCAGCGGTACAAAAAACACTCTTTAATTTGTCGCTTAGCGCCGCAAGGACTCTCGTTTGCTTGAATTAGGAACCAAAACGAAGACCTCCCCACAGTAGAAGAGAACATTTTGTTGATAGTTTTCATATGTAAATTTATTCAGAAAAATCTATAATCCCGTGTCCTTAACCTAAATACTTTGTGGCGGCGGCGTTTTGCCGCCATGATTTATCAAAAAAGACCTACCGGTATATATGAGTAGTTGGTGATTCTGCCTAGCCCGTAGTAATTTGCCATTGATGGCTATAGTTTGGTCCCCTTTTTGAAGCAACTCTATTAAAATTTTGCCTGTTGTCTTGAGGAACTCTTAAATTTTATTTTATCAGCTGCATAGTATTATATGGTTACAACTTCAGTCTTTATATTGTTAAGATATACAAATGTATTTAGCCGTAATTGAGGTCTTATTGGTAGACATACAAATTATAATTTAAGCAAAAAGTGTGATCTTATTTAGAGTGACAGTAGACTCTGGCTGATGAAATGACCAACTGCATAATCTTAACCTCCAATTTCTTTATCCTGATAAAATTGGTGGCCCACCTAAAAGTACAGTCATGTACAATGAAGTACAGAGATTGTGCCTGAAAAATGCCTTTATGTACCATTTCCATTATGCACAGAGACTAATTGGTTGGATTGGATATTCCATTTAAAAAATGTGTCACTAAGATGTGTGCTTCAATAAATACGGTAAGATTAAGAGTGAAGTCGGCAACAATCTTATCTAGTCAACATTACAAGCCCTCGTTGCTCTCCAGTTTTTGTTCAGCATGACCTTGGGCCAAAGACAGCTTTATAGTGGCACCAACAATGCCCTAACCTACACCGATGTCACAATTTGCTTATCCGGGCCCACGGTACCTGCCAGCTCACCCAAGTTGTGGTTTGGCACTGTTCTGCGGATCTTGTCCGCATTGTGAAAGGCCCTGAAAGCACCATCTGGCCGTTTGCTGCAGAAAGCCATCCGTCGTCAGAACCTCATGTGTGTGTGTGTGTGTGTGTGTGTGTGTGTTGTCTGCACCAACACAGGGAGTGGCACACAGGACATTTCATTTCTACATTTTCAATTAGCTTTTTCTAAGTAAGTTTAATTTGACTGCAAAATGCCGTATGCCGCACGGCATGGGTGCAAATTATAGGGGTTTTGACGAGGTGTGCGTGGGATATTCTATTCGGAACGTGACCTTTGATTGTGTTTTCCGCCCTGTCACACCTTATGATTAAGTGTTTCCATGACCTTCGTGAATGAGGATGATGTTATTTTCATAATAGCCAACACAAAGAGGGTTGCCGATGCTATCGGGATCCTCATATAATTTTCTTCGAAACTTTTTGAAACTGTCGTTAGGAGGCAACAGAGATGCAGGGGTGAACTCGGGGATTTGTTTTTTCACTCGTGAATGTTGGTGACCTCCACTATTAGGTGGGTGTGTTTCATTGTCAGGGAACGACGGCTGTCCGGCAAAGGCCGCACTGCCTGACATTTTAATGTTTTCGACATAGTTATACCGCACGGTAACAGCACCATGGAATCACCATTGGTGAAGTTAAAATTCTTTCAGAACTGACCATCCCACAGCTACAGAGCCAATTGAACTGATTTGCCACTACATGTACACGTACCATGTCTTAGTTGTATAGCGAAACAAATGTCGGTGTGCTGGACAAATTGAAATTTGAAGGCAATCTGTAAAGTCTGTGAGACTACAAAGTGTGTAGCTTTGAAACTATCGTATTAAATGCAAACAAGCATTGTGAAGAGAGATGTTATAGCTATTAAAGATGTGGAAATTTATCAGACAGATTCTAATCATATAATTGTTAGTAAGTAACTAATGAGTTCTACAAATGCCAAAGCGTGATTAGGAAGCATGCATTTCTTAAATACGTGCTAGTGTTAATAGATGATGGCTAAATTGGTTAAAGAACCTCTAGCACCAACTTGAAAATGAAACAGAACTTACTTGGACCAGGAGGGGCTATTGTAACCATATTTGTTCAGTAGACAGTGACACGAATATCCTTGTTATATCACAACTTGTGTACCAGTATGTCCGGACTTAGTTTCCTGAAAATGATATCAATGATGGGGGTGGAAAAATTAAAAGTTAAATACATGCATAATGATATGTAAATAAGAAAATCCAGAATAATCACAATGACGACTGTCACCAGATTCTGATAGCCAATGTATGACATGTTTATAATATACTGTGTCCTTTATGCACTTACATAAATCTTACATAAATAAGGTTATCTCCTGTGTTATAAGCTAAACAGTAGGCTTGTCAGCTCCTGCATAAACACAGATTTTAACTGAAGTATCAGGCCCATTGGAGCAATTTAAAGCAGTTACCCCTGAGGTTCTTATCTCCCTAATAAACCACAAATTGCCCATCCAGAAATCCAGAAGCCAATTATGCATAATCCAGGGTAGTTTAATATGCCATGCCTAATTCCAGTGAGACAGGCAATCCTGAAGGCCAGATATCTGGCTGTTAATGCATGTGACATGTGATGTACATATATGTTTTATCAATGTACCATATAGGACCAACTTTATGAGTCTGGGAACTGAGCAACTCCATCACAGATTTACAATCTAATCAATCTCAATTTGTACTGTTAGATAGGTTTTATTACCTGGTATATAATAATGTGGATTTTTGATAAGTGGAACTGGGACGCAGACATTATTAAATTTAGCACATTCACAACATGAGCAGGTAAATTTGGTCATCTGTGTTTTAATAATAACATAATTTCACAGTCTCTAATGAATTTCAAATAACTGGAATATACTATGATTGTTTGCATATATAGATAATATAACAGTTTGGGTTTAAAGCAGGATGCTCCTGATAATGCAATAACAGAAGCAGTAATCAAAATTATTTCCTCTTTGGATAAAGATCAAAGTATTCTAAGTGTCTATGTAGACCTCTCAAAAGCATTTGATATGATAAATCATAAATTTTACTTAAAAAAATAGAAACCTTAATGGCATCAAAGGAACAGCTCTTAATTAGTTTAGCGACTACATGTACTTATGTTATTGTAAAATGTTTGATTCATATAACAATACAATTCCTGATATGGTAACTGTATCATGTGGAGTTCCACATGGCTCAGTCTTAGGCCCTCTCCTCATGCACATTGAGTTTTTCAGTAAATACTCTCACATGCTTGAAGTTCTAAAGCTTTTAGCAAGAAATTGGTTTTGCCTGAGTAAACGCACATGTAATTTCTCAAAGTGGGTAGTTTTCTTGGAAGATTATTCCTGGTACAGGAGTCCTCATCATCCAAGTCTTGTACAAATCAAGAATTTCTACGAAGTTCAACTTCCAAAATTGCTCCCAGGGGCCCACAGCTGCTGAATCTTACTTCGGATGGTTAGTTTTACTGTCGGAATCTTTCTCTTTCCATTGAATGCCAGATAATTGTGTTTTAACAATCTGTATTTTCTATTTGTTTTCAAGTTGTTGTTTTAACAACATAGTGGAAATCCGGTAATCTTCCCAATACATGTAGTTCAGGTGTATGTGCTACATACACGTGTAGATCGTGAAATGCAGTTTCGAGTTGCCACATGTATCAGCATTATACCCGGTAAGTTATTTTCTGTCTAGCAAGGGTAAATTGCAGTATTATTATGTGTTCGTTTCTCATGAGTATTGAATACATTGAGTAATTGCATCAATCACTTTTAAACCATAAATAATAACTTGTAAGAAAGACCACTGGGATAGTGGAAAAGCTCGCCAACCCAAATTCTCTTGTGATATACAGATTAATATGTTAGCAGCAAACGTATAATCTACAGATGTCCTGTATCTCACTATCTAAGTGATCTTGACTTGACCTTTCAAGGTCATTCAACTCGGCTCCTTATGAGATATAAGACTTCAAAATCTGTGTGACCTTGACTGACATTTCAAAGCCACTCAAGGTCAAATAGGATAGAGCCATTCGGATTCCCTGTATACATATGGTTCCCTATTGCTTAATACCGGTAGTAACTTATGGCCTAAGTTAGCTCCTCAATCCTAGATATGACTTTTTTACAAAATCTGAGTGACCTTCTCTTTTGCCTTTCAAAGTCATTAAAAGTCAAATGTGGTGGTGCAGTTGGGATTCCTCATATATTATTCCCAATTCCCCATTGTATGTTATTTCCTATTAATGTGTAATACTGTAATGACCAAACTTGGTTCCTTTACGAGATATAAGGCTTTGAAATGTGAGTGTCTTTGAACTGATGTGGTAGCCATGATTTAGATATTACCACAGGGTTCTTATTGAAGCAATTTATCAGCGCAGACCAGCATTCGATGTCCCTTTGTATATATAAATAAGGCATAATACTCTGATAACTGTAGTGATTACTTCTGCCACCCAAGATTCTCAAACAAGGCAAAACTAACAACAAACCGGATGGTTAAACATAAAATTCCTCCGCAATAAACTTTGGGATTATGATTGCATAAGGTCTCTTAATTCTGTTCAAGATGCTCAAGCGCTTCCTGTGCACAGGTCATAAAAAGTAAGGCAAGCCATTTGGTTGGGCTGTATGCCTTTATGCACTAGTGGATGACAAGTGAACTGCAATCTACTAGTATTTGTTGCTAAAAGTACGGAATCTCATGGAATCTCATAAGTAATGTGGTGAACTCTATGACATAGGTGTACTCATAGCTTATGTATCAGAACAGCTATTACTACAATTGCACCTTCAATTGGTAAACAGCAGATGTCTAGGACATTGACCCTAATCCCTGAAGGAAGTCCTCAAGGTATTGAGAGATAGAATAATCTTTTAATACCTGAGCTAGAGAGTCTGGGAGAAAAATTGGATTAACCAACTTGCGGGTCATCCCTTTCATCAGATGACCCCCCCCCCCCACCCCCTCAAGTGATCACCTGTCATAAATGCATCAGCTTATGATAAATTTATTATGAGGGGACTAAGTGACATAAATGGCATTACACCTGAGGCGACTGCCATCTCATTTACTGTTGACACTCTTCTTGGTAAGCCACACTGTGGTCAATTTTATATGAGAGCACTGATAACACAATAGGTAATACCAGCCATTTTCAGCCTGGCTGTTTTGCACTTGACATTTTGGCAGCAGGGAGCTGCAGATTAACCCATAATGTTATGTTTCTCATGAAATAGCTTTATTTACTCCGATCCCTACTCCTTTTGTGTGAATGATGTTTTTTTTTTATGCCTGCCATTGGACAGAATGTATTTAACTCCAGTTTGGCAGTCTGGGGCCCAGTCATCTGGAAAAATCTTAAGTCTACTCTATACAGTATCTAGACTAAAGATTTTTGCCGAAATAGGCCCGATACATGACCTTAAGTTCATTAGTCACTTTGGCAACCATTTTCTATTCTTATGACCACTAGTGAACTAGACTTTTTTTTAGCTACTTGCCCCTTGACTTGTGATTATTTGAAAAGAGTAAGGGAAATTCTTGCGGTGCACAGCACCGGTAAAAATATTTTTCTCACTGTCAGATACATGTATACAGGTACGAATGTGTGGTAACATCACACATAACGTTATAACATCCATGTTACACTAATCAAACCATTTATTACTGTTCTTTTTTATCCTGCACTTCAGAACAGCAGGATCAGGAAGGCATTTGTTACATCGGTTCTCAGATATCTTACTCTCCAAGTCTCTCGCTTAAAAAAAATTACTGTTACATTTGGGCGGTTATGGGGTTCAATGGGAAGCAGTGGTCCTAGGATGAGGTTACCAAGTGTGAAATCCACTCTGATGTTGGGGTGAACCAGTGTGAAGGGCAGGTAATAGGAGGCGCATAATCACCTGTATCAGTGTTTGGGGCATATTAAATGGATCTAACAAGTCAGGGCTAAGTGAAGGAGGGTGGAGAGATAACTGTTTAATAGTTAGGGTTTTTTTTTCTTTGATGGTGACCCTGAACTGAAGAAAAAAAGTTGTTCTTTGTAAGAGAGGCATTACTTTTTATTTGCGGCAACAGACTTGACTTTCTTGTTCTGTATACCTGTTTAACCTTTTAGTTCTTTGCAACTCAGTTCGATATGTATGCACTTGAACACAGTGATATAAAAGTCTTATGCCCCTAAATGTTCTTCAGGTGTATATAATAATAATAATAATAATAATAATAATAATAATAATAATAATAATAATAATAATAATAATAATGAACAAAAATAATAACAATGAATAAGTGATAAAACAGTTTACAATACAAGTTTGCATATTAATACAGTCATACATGTTTATGCAAGTGGACAGTGGTACATCTTTGCCTCTTTATGAGACTAACTCCTTATTGCAGTAGGCATTGTGATATGTGTGTTCCCAGGCATAATAATCACTCTGGTATCAAATCGTCACAGTCAAAGATTTTCAGCACATTTGGGTCATCGTTATCGACGAGTGTTACATTTATATCTTGTAATCCTGAATAGAGAGTTTTTCTAAGAGTATTATATTTTTCACAGGAGAAAACAAAATGTCTCATCTTCAACCCTGCCAGAAGGATACTGTCAGCATATTCTTTCATGTGCAGGGTTTGGGATACGGCTTATGATAATGGCCAGTTTTGATCACTAGTTTATATAAGTTATACAGTCGAACCTGTCTTGAAAGACCACCCCATTGGGCACAAAAATGGTCTGTCAAGACAGGTGTGTGGTCTCTGGTGACAGGTTAAGTTATATTGAAATCACTCAAATGTAGGTCCTTCTGCCAAAAATGTGTCGTCTGTCAAGACAGGTGGTCTCAAGACAGCTTTCACTGTATATAAATTATATAAGACAGTGGTCTATAAAATATGATGTTAACTGTACCGGTATGTAACTCGAATTGTTTCTGATGTGGCAGGTAATTATTGCTTCAAACATTCCCACATGGATGTACATGTAATGGACCTTTGAATATGATACCAGCACTACCGGTAGATCTAGAGTTCTCAGAAATACTGAAGGCTAAATTTGCCAGAAATTTATCAAGTTATAGATTATATATTAGATTGATGAATGGCATTGCATATTCTATCTATAATAAGTAGATTCTATATAAATATCAATGAAACCTCAATAGCAACATGACTTACCGGTTTTGAAGGAAGAAAATTGAGCAAAAGCC
>JAAUYG010066499.1_pt1 | contig 16423 bp, 15 predicted proteins | sample 7278091 | NCBI WGS metagenome assembly JAAUYG01 (sample SAMN14350201, study PRJNA611818) | marine sediment metagenome | isolation source: surface marine sediment (0.6m) | place: French Polynesia: Moorea | collected 2018-08 | reverse complement strand
GTTCACTCTATGCTCCCTGCTGTGCGGGTCCCTTTGGCTTTTTTGGCAAGGTTTGGATGTCCTGCCTCCCCTTCAGAAAAGTGAATGAGAACAAAGAATGTAATTTTTCCGGCCCTCAGTGCATAGGACCCTATTTCTCTGAACTCTACAGAGCAACTGGGCCCGAAAGGAGCTTGAAAAGTTGATTTCAAAGGAATCAATATGTCAGAGTGATTCACAAATAAAAAAACCTGTTGAACCTGTGGTGTTTCTTTAGACATCACAGAAAAAAAAATTAAAATGACTTTGTATACAGATTTCTTCATTTTTGTGGGATGCGAATGTCATTTTCTTTTGTTCTTTTGCGACAGTTCAAAAAAAGAAGAAACAATTACACTTGACAGACCAAGAAACCCTAGGGTTTATAGTTTAACCAGAAAAAAACTTGAGAACAAACAGAAGTGTTTAACAGTGAAACTGTTAGTTGTCTGTGCCTATCCAGGCAACTGCCATCATCACCACTTGTTGAACGTGAACTGCTGATGAAGCTGTGATCAGAAAGGCGGGGTCTCTGTTGTACATGGCGAACAGTGTGTAACACAGCTTGTTGCTCTGGCGTTTATGGCATTGGATCTTTATGAGTGTCTGTGCATGGGATTTGTGTGGGAAGTTCTTTGTCCGGAGTGTTTCTGACAAATGGATCATTTACATAACAACGGAAAAGGTCCGTTAGAATTCATCACCTGCTGCGATAGGTTGATGAAATCTGCATTGGATGAATAGTCTTTGAAAAAAAATAATTCAGTCTGATGCTGTTTTACAATGGTATAAATTAAAGTGATAGATGGACAGGTTATTCAGAGCTGAGTTGTTCACAGAGTCAGTCAGTGGCAACAGGTGTAGATATGGCTCAGCGATATTGTGAGATCCCTATCAAGCGCGTTTTTATTCGTCGGATACTTCATGCAGCAGCAGCAGGCGAACAAACATTTGATGAAGTCTGCGATCGTTGTGTTATTTTCCACGTGGCATGACCGTAGGAGGAGGCGTCTGTAGTTTTGTGCCATTGGAAAGAAGGAGCACTTCTAGAATTGGCACTGAAGTGACTGGAGCTGCACAATGTGTCACAGCGCATTGCGCACAGTGCGAGCCTCACTTGAACAAGCTGTGGATACAGTGGCATTTCAGAATGATGCAAAAAACCGTGACGAATTCACGACCAAGCTGTTGTACCTGGCTAAAAATTGGAATACATGTGCAGCTTTCAGTTGCCTTTTTACTTTTGAACAAATAATTAGCAAGCTGCATGTAGATAGACACATAAACAATTTAATTCAAGCTTAATTGCAAGTGAAAGCAAAAAAAAAATGTTGTCAGAGGATATGGCCATCGATGAGAAGAAGCAACGCCAGATGATGTAACTTTTTCGAGGATCTGTCGAGTCTGGGATGCCAGCTGAATAAGCTCGGGTGTATGTCAGATTTGTGACCGTTACAATGGGCATATAATTGCTTCCTATGTGTCATGCTCAATGTAAAGGTTGCAAGTTTGCTGTGCATGGTTTCACCGTGAACATATAATTCACACTGGATTAATTTTGATTGCACGTGGGATTTATATACCAGAAATTGCACCAGGATCCAGGGAAACTGAACAAATGTTCCCAAAAACATCGAAAATCTGCTGACTGTTGTTGGGGAAATTCAATTCTAAATAGGGGAAACAAATGGCTTTGTTTCTTTCAACAAAATACAACAAATTGTCCCTTCTTCAGTCTTGCACAAGTTTGTTTCCCCTCATTTCGTTTCGTGCGGAAAACATGCATCTCGTGATGTGCAACTGTGGTTTCCCAATTTGGGACAAAACGCATTGGCTTTAACGTTCAGCAGTATGGATTCAAATGCATCACAACACAATTTCAAAAGTGGGCGCAAAATTGTGTATGCGTTGTGTGTCTCAGCTGCGCAGATGTTTTTGAAAACGCTTTTTTCCGCCTGTAGTAACTATTGTTCATGGCTGAGAGACTATCGCACCTGGACATTATGTGAAAGCCCGCTTGTGATATCACATAATTTCCATCGTGTTTTATGCATGTACGTCCGTCCTTACTTCAGAAGCATGAACCTTTTTGAATCAGGACCTACTTATCCAAGGCTTCCTATCTTTTTCTTATTTCATTTGTGGGAAGTATAACCATAACAAGTAAAAACAGGGATTGCTTTGCATTTCCCTGGAAGAATTGCTCCCCCAACAAAGCCATTTTTGTGTTCAAACACCCATGCCCGAACGACATGAGTGTCACCTGTAACTCAGCGCGCACTGGAGAACGGCGCAAAGGAAAGCTGGCCTTTTTCTCTCAGTTCCGTTTGCTTTTATGTTTTCTCACTTTTGAAATCTACATTGCAAAATGTGAACTGCATTTCGACCTTTTTTTTGTCCTTCTGTCTGGTGCAGTTTTTTCTTCCTACACCAAACGAGAGACAAGGGCTTCAGTGTCTAGCAGGTGCAATGCAATGTTTCTCAAACTTATGTTGCTCTCTCTCTCTCTCTCTGCCTTTTCTCTGTCTGTCTGTCTGTCTGTCCGTCTGTCTGTCTTACTTCTCTCTCGAATCAGGTGCTTCGTAAGGTCTGCAAAAATGCGAAATCTTGAAAAGAAGAAAAAGAATTGTTTCATGATAGCCTTTGTGGGACTTTGTGCAACAAGAATGGTGTCCAGGGTGACTGTGAAAACCCCAAGAAATTACTTTTTAATTGACTTTATCAATTAATTATTTAATTTTTTCTTTATTATTTCTGTGTGTTGTCTGTTTTCATTTGGTTTGAAAATAATTTTCCTCCAATTTTCATTTGCAGCTGTTCGTGCAGCGACTTTTTGTGATGAGCAGGCGTGCTGGACCGAAAGTGAGGACGAGCCATAAATAAATGTCCATTGCGATGCTAAGTAGTAGTGCCGCAGGTAGTTCATTCAACTTTACCTGTGCTCTACTGCTTACCATTGCTATGTGTCTTATCGCCCGAATTCTAGACACAAAGGAGAGGCAAGAAAACAGCTACAAAATGGTTTTTATCCGGAGGACAACGTTGCAAAACAAAAGCCACACCAAAGGTATGGATGCCCAGCGGGCTCACCTTGCAAATCTGCCGGTGTCAAAGGCCTAAGCCGAACCCTGGGTTCGGCCAACCCCACAAATTTCACACAAAAAGGGTCACCTAAGGCCTCAGGCGCCGTGAGACCGCCTTGATATTGTGAACAGCCCAGCACCCCCTCCTGCATTGACATAAAATTTTTCATAGATCGAACAAAAGTAAACAGAGATTAAAAGGTTCTTTTCTTTTCTCTGGAAGGTTCTGTTTCTGTGAATTGACCTGCAATAATCTGTTATTCAAAACAGATCTGAGCTGGGATGGGGTGTGCTACATCTTGGCACAGCCCAGGCCAAGGCCCAGCCCGACCCTCTTTTGGCAGGGTCAGCCAAAGCCAAACCCAGCTCAGGCCTGTATCACCGGATGCTGTGGGATGCTGTCTGTGGGTCACTGAAAGGATTCTGTCGAAACTTTTCCATTTTTTTTAAATGTCCATTGTACTGAACAGTTGGAAATGCCCAACCATACCAACACCTGAGGCTGTCAAATAGCCACAACATGGAAACAAAGGAAAAAAACCCAACCACAAAAGAGACACAGCTAAAATGTACTCCCACAAATGCCCAGCTGCAACGTGCCCTCCGGGCAAAATCTTTCACCGTAAGCCTTTCTGGAATTTGGCGGAGATAACATCATGAAAAGAAAAGGAAACACTGTGGTCCAATGCTAAGTACTAGCGCCGCAGGACGTCAACACACAAGTTCTCCTGTTGCTCTGGTACTTACTCTGGTGCTGTAGTCAGCCGCTGAACCACGGATCCTGATTGCAAAGGAGGAAAGTTGAAGACACACAAGCGGAATCTGAATGCCTCGGGTTTTCGTCCTGTGAGCACGTTCGCTACGATTTGCTTGATTCGAAAGCTGAGTTGTTCTTGTTCTGTGTAGTGTTCCCAACAAAGGCGTTGGTTTTCACAGAGTTTTGTCTGTTGCCCCTGGATTTGGCGCACCAGAGAACGAGCACATCCAGAATGAATTCTGCGTACTCGAAACACGTCAGCACGGACGCGCCAACCCATAGTCCGATGACTCCTCCCAGATCTGACGCGAACTGGCTGAACTGCAATCAGAACAGGAGATTGATAATCCACAGAACACAGAGGACGTCGGGAAGGGACGCAAACCAATGCTTTTGTTTTCGTCTCCAATCTAACACCGTTTTCTCTTTCTGTCTGTCTGTCTCTTTTTTTCCCCCTTTTTATTTGAGCCAACAGTTGTGTTGGTGTCGTTGCCTTTTTTGTCAACAAAAAATTGCCGAAAAAAAACAAACAAAAACAAAAATCCACGTCCGTGAATAAAATGCTTCGAAATGTTCTGCTTTCTTGATGTACACTGTATTTGCTTACCTCGTAACTGGGATTCTCAGTCATGGACTCAAAATTTAGTTCTTCGTAGTAAACTTCCAGTTCAGCAAAGTTGTCGTCAAATTCATCATTCTGGATTAAATTGCTGGCTCCTGCGTTGTTCAATGATAACTTGTGTAGAAGATGAGGCTGAAAGAGAAAGAGAAAAAACACACAAGTTTGCAAAGAGAGAAACTTCTCATCATTTGTTGCCAGCAGGTGAATCACATTTCAAACCATATCCCGTGTTCGTGAACAAAAAGGTATTTCTCACCCTTTGTTTCTTGTTCGGCCAAGTGGACTGCGAGATTGTCGTGGTGAACAATGTTTCACTGAACAGAAACAAACAAGAATGAAATGTCAAATGGCCTTCGACTTTAATTTCACCAAGAAAGATGTAAAGAACAGGACAAGAGCACTAACTGGCAAGGTGAAGCACAATCACAGGTCAAAGTTCCGTTTTGAAACTTGTCCTTTATTTCCGCAGAGCACGTTCCCTGTGTGCTGTCTTCAGAATGACAGATTTCAAAAGTGTCATTCGGCAATGGTCCGCCTTTGCTGAGGTACTTGTAATCATGACACTTGCAATTTTGCATCAACTGGCGCTGATAACAAGTCTTCATACATCCCTGAAGGACAAAATGAACCAGATTCATTTCTCTTGGGCCCGTCGTTACTTCTTTAAGAGCGCAGCGGCACGCGGATCTGCTTGAACAAAATAATCCTTTTTCTGTATATCTCCTGCTGTTTACTTACCTTGAGAGTGTAATTGTGCCATGGATACACGCTTTCATAAGCATTCACGGCAGAGTTGTCATTGGTCAGCTTTGTACAGGCACCGTAGTTCCCACCCAGCCGCGTTAATTCTTTCTGCAATTCAATTTGGCATTTGGAAATTTAAGATACATGAAAAAAAAACCAGGTGCCCACTGTCAACCCTAAAACTGACTTGAAATAACAAAACACATGTCGCAATTTAGAGTTTTGGGCGGGACTCATTGGAATCCAGCAGACCTGTAATAGTTTTTTTTTCTTCGGGGGGGAACAAAGCATAAACAAAACGAACCATCCTGATCCCAATAGCCGTGGAGAAACCGACAGGAATGTCGATGCCATCTTCTTCCAGAAATGCAGTTCTTTCCTGGTCGTGGACCAGCACTCGCACTCCAGCTTTTTCTGTCAGCTCAGGTATGTACTCGTCTTGTTGCACGTTGAAGATGACCTTCAATCCTGTGTATTGAAAAAGTGCTTGTTCGGAACTAAAACAGTCGTGTCTCTCCCGCAGCATCGGGACTGTGAGGCGACATTGCCCAGAGGACAAGGAGAGGTCTACCGCCAAGAAACATGAACTGCTAACAAGCGCAAAAACTTTTTCTGCGCCTGAGATGGCAAACTCACCCCACTGGGGTCCTGTAGCTGTCGACTGAACGATGGGCACGGATCCATTTCTTCCCGAATTAAATGTGAAACAATTTCCGTACTTCCAATTGTGAAACCAGTTCAGCTGGCTGAAACACGATTTCAATACAGGGTGAACGTGGACAATTTTATGCCAGAGGGAAAAACCCCACGATTTCGCGAGTTTGTGTGTTACTTCCCCTGATCTGTTTTGACCCATTTTGAGGCAACTAAGCTGGGTACCTGAGGGGCACTTTGTAGCCGTCGTATTTTATGTCCTGAATGAAATCTTCTTTTTGATGGCCAAGTTCTCTCTTCGCAGCATCGCTCATCTGACCTGGAGAAAAATGACCATTGATCCATCTTTCACAACACAATCGCAACAATCACAGGAACAACAACAGTTCTCTTGCTTTGTTGGCGTGTACATGTATCTGTTTGCAAAAAAAAAGAAAAAAAACCTTGAGAGTCAGAAAACATTCTACAGCACAACTTGCACACGTATTTGGAAGTCAAATAAATGTAGCCTACCTATGACCTCAGCAGACCATTCGAACACCAGTTGATCGGAGTCTTTTGTCTGCTCGAATCCATACTCTCCGTACTCTTCCCGGTCTTTGTCGTCAAAGTTCTCGTGTCGCGAAACTGCGAGTAGATTGTCTCATCAAATATTCATCATCATCAGTATAGTTTCCGTGCCGTGGCTGCCAATGAATTGTACATGTTTTGAGAGCTTTTTTGATACCTGAATCGGAGAATATGTCCGTTATTTCACTCTCGAGCTTTGATTCCCTGTAGGCGTTCAGGTTGCACACTGAAAGGAAAAAAGTGTCGTAAACAGCAACAAATCTGCACACAAGCATTGTACAGAACAAAGCAAGCACACTTCCTGCTGACTGATCCGAAGGTACTAATGCGTTATTTTGAGATGATTTCAAATTTGACGAGCCAAAATGTCAGCATTTCTTTTCTTTTCTTCATTTTAATTTTTTTTTTTTGAACCAGCACTCAAGTGTGTCCTGCCATGCACGAGAGCTTCCCAATCCACTGCATGATTCCTTCCTCTTCCTCAAATCTTCCATTCCATTCTTCCAACCAAGAAAGGCTCACAAAACAGCAGCTGGACACAAACCACATGGAAAATACTCACTTGTCACAGCGGGGAAGTCGAGTTTTGTCTTCGTTTCAATTGTCAACGAAATTGCGACATTGAACTGAAAAAAGAAATCAGCAGACGTTCAGACGTTTTTCATACGAATTGTTGAACTGCGAAATGAAACATAGATTTGTGACTAGAAAAAAACTTGCAGCGAAAAACAGGTACCGGTAACTCTGACTGTCTGAGTGGCCCTAAAAACAGCAGATATTTCACAGAATGAAACTACACTCCCCCCACACCAAAAGATCACTCACCAATGCGTATTCATAAATGATAACGTATGTGTGGAACGTCATCCACCCAATCGCTGCGAGAGTGAGCAATATCCAGACTGAGACCTTGCAAACACCTGAAAGCACCACAAAAGTCAGAAGTTACACAGCCAAGACGAATCCAGAATCAACTGATCAATTGTTGGATCTTTGGTTGTGCTCAACGGAAAAGAGATAGAATGCATTCTCGACTTCTGCTTTGGTGACATTTGGCTGGCAAAATCACTTGCAGACAACCATGTGTGCGTATGCGTTTGGGTAAGCGTGTGTGTGTGTGTGTGTGGTGAGCACATGTGTGACACTCCTTTTTTTGCCAGGATGAAGGTTTGATTTCTGACAGTTTCACCACACTTAGTTTGGAAGCAAACACATGAAACCAACTGAGATCAGCATCCAAAGTGATACATGTACTCACCTCTGGCATCATTGATGTGTGGAAGTCCGTGCCCAGTTGTGTCTGCAGCCAACTTCTTGTACAAACTGATGTAGGGAACGTTGGCTTTGGGAGTCCCTTCAAAATCTTCTTCGGTTTTCAGTTGATAAAATGCCTTTTCCTCAGGCATCACCATCTAAAAGTCTCTCCAATAAGTGGCAAAGTCGGTCCTTTATTCATCCGTTTCCCCCAACACTGTCTTGAACAAATCTATTGTTTTCTGGAACAACATTTGACATGCCTTTTTGCAGATGCTCTGTCGTTTGAGACCAGGCTGTTTCATCGGGGCTGCATTGTGTTGGGTCCTTTACTGTTCAATCGTTACCTCAACGGATAAAAGTTGTCATGTTTGCGCCACAAAAGCAGATTTTTCCCTGACAAAATGCGTTGTGTATTGCTACAACGCTAGCACAAAGATACACTTTCAAAAAAGGATTCACGAAACGCTTGTCACTGTTCTCTCCTTGCCAACTTCCCCCTGTATGGCACAGCAAGAAGAGACACTATTTTTACTCTTGCATTTTAGTGTCTGAACCTGATCAATATTATATCCTGAACACAAAACATAAACACACTGATCGGCTAGAGTGCACTGGCAATTCTCGTGCGTCGTCAATCCATACAATTTCATGTTCATGTCAGAGACATTGACGGAAAACTGTTCCGGTGTCCAGGTGAGAGACGCCCCACCCCAAGTTGCTGATTATCCAGCAGTACTGTCCGATTCCTGTGAATTTCATAGCTGCACTGCAATACGCCGCTGAACATGTGTGTGACTGAAATGAATTTTGTTCCTTCAAAAATTCAGACTGAAAGAAACGTAAAGTGCTCAAACTTCCAGAACACTCCCAATCCTGCATTGAAAAATCAACGAAAATAAGCGTCGCCAGTTGTTTTCCTCAAAAATTGTCCCAAGTTGAGAAAATTCTTTTTATTTTTTTATTTTTTTTGTCTTTGGCGCGGGTGTCAACACGGGATTTTTTCTCCATCACACTGATTTCAACCTGAACGAGACCTTTTGTCCACCCTGTGTGTTACGTTCACCAACCGCCACAGAGGCTGGAGAGGCATTCAAAATTCTTGGAGAAAGGGTTCAGCACACATTTCTTCACCTTTTGTTTTCATGTTCTTTTTTGTCATTTTTTTCTCACAAAAGACGCAAGCGCGCACGATGAACTGCTGCATAACTGCTCGGCCAGTTTGTTTCAGGATAAACACAGATGGAGCTATGTCAGTGTTCAAGCGCTTCAGCAACGAGTCAGGGAAATCTTTGTGTTTCTTATTTCTGCGAGAAGATGGCAGCATTGAAAAATATATTCGTCTGGATTCTGCACAAAATTGACGTGCTTTGGCCAGTGCCAGGGCCAGGTTACCATGGAACCACCAGAAAATCAGGAATCAGCTTGTTTGCTTTTGACAAAAACGAAGGTCAGATGGGGACAAAGATTTTTTGTTGGAAGCGCCAGACCTTCCAGCTTGAACGGGACCTTTCGTTCACTGGTGTGTTACATTCACTCCCAATCCAACACAACATTGGAAGGCGAAGGAGACGAGCCAGCGGTGCGCCTGAATCAAGGCTCTTTTTTGCTGAACCAAATGGAGGTAACAGTAAAAGTAACATCGGGTTTTCTTTCTTACCCTGTGGCATCCTTCTGCGTATCACAGCCACTTCAGTACACCTTTAATTACGGATCTTATCTTCGTCTAATCGTCAGTATTGAACTCGCTTTAAACTGCGACTCTCCTGACAGAAAAAGTACTTAATGTTGATATGATCTGACTCCAGATACAAAGACGACTTTCATGGCGGTGCATCTTTGATCATAACATTAGCTCCAGGGAGTAATTATACACCACACATACACACACAGACATTCGCCCTTGACAAAACCACCATAAATGGCACAAGAACGCCATTCCAAAGAGATTTGCATTGCAGAAACATTCAATGCTATTTTGATTGATCACAAAAGAGAACAAGCTGTCTCTGCTAATTTTCTTTTAGGAATTGGAGAAAAAGGCGTTCCCTCTGAAGAAGGTGGAATCTTTTTTGATATGTTCTTTTCACCACGTTCTCTGGATCTGTGTCAGTGTATTTTTCTCGGATATCCTTTGATTCTTGAATGAAACTACATTGGGTGTGATGTTTTCTGATTCATTCCCCTTCATATATAGGCACCTCAAAAAAACGTGTCAGATCACATACACTCTTTCTGGGAGTCACCCCGTGCCTAATTTTTCTAAAAGTTTCTTTTCCAAGTTTTCTCCATTATTATTTATTTATTTATTTTTTTGCATGGACATGGATCCAAGGCAACCAGGACCCTTGGTGAAGAAGCCATGCAGTCTCTGATTCTGGCATGTGACGCGGAACACCTCGGAAAAACGTAACGCCTGTTGAGCCAAATGTTTTCATGAACTGATCAAATCCTGTTTTGTGTGTCACACGTTTCTTTATTTAATTTTTTTTTTTTTTTCGTGTTATATTTTTGGCCATTTATCGTCCTTTCGGTGAAAAATGTTTCGACATCTCTTTACCCCCTCTTCCCGAGAAGCCAGACATGATGTCTAGATCATTTCAAAGACCAGTAATTTTCTCTACATGAAGTCATTTTTCCTCACAACAAAGTCAGAAAGACACCGGTGACTAATTTGGCAAACCTCTCATTTTTCCGTATTATATGTCTGAAGAATTGAATGAAAACATTCACTTACAGAGTGAAAAAGATTAATTGAGGGTAAATAATGTCAGCTCTTAAAACCGTGTGGGAGCAAAGCTCTAAAGTGACACAGTCATTCTTGCCCTGTGAATGCATATTTCACTGTCTCATACAGAAGGCGTCTTGACAAAAAGGACCCCAGTCAGAACTTGGCGAAACGAAGTTCCACGAGCATTGTGGTGTGAACGTTTTCTCGACTGTTACGTGTGACCAGACCTCACTCAGGCTACAACACCTGAGAAACGATAATTCACACAGAGTGTGATGGCCCGCAGGACTTTCCACAACTTCCTGAAACATCTGGCAACTTTTTGTTGTAGCTATTCAGCAGATTATTCCACGTCACAAACCCTTTTGTTTTTCCCCAAAATGGGTTGACACAGACTGGCGAGAAAATGCCTGCCATACTAACATCTGAGGCCCCAAAAAGGTAATTTTTTCAGAACATACCCAACTGGAAGATACTCAACCACAGAAGATATTGCTGAAATCATGAGAAAAATAATTTTCAGAACCAGATAAAGATTGTCCAAGTTGACTCGCTGGAAGAGACTGCTGTGGTTTCGTGTTTGTTTCGCACCACACAGACCGCACTTGAGCCTTTCCTTGTCAAGTTTAGCTTTTAAGATTTTTTGTTTTTGTTTTTGTTTTTTTTTTGGAGCCGTTTGCACTTCTTCAGTTGCTCCTTTTTGTGTTTGTACCTAATTTGAACAGCGCCCCAAAAACCTTCAGTGCGTTCAATTCACCACTCTAATGCAGAGCGACAGGAAGAAGACTCCTTCCCACCTCCATCCACCCACCACTCCAAGGCCATCACGGTGGAGAGAAGCCAGGCTGGGATCACTCTCAAAAACAAGCCATGCACCTTCTTTTGTAACAATCGGTGCAAAATTCGGCATTCCCCGTGAATTGGTGTCATTTTCTTTGCAAATCTGGAGTCATTTCGTGGGAAAGCGACCGATAAATTTCAGATAAATAAAAGAGAAACAGTGGTCTGTGGTTGACCGGACAACAAAAGCCACGTTCGCGCTTATGCCAAACATCCACTCTGTTAATTGCCACGTTGATCTACTTGAATAGGTAGTTTTGTTTGAGGGTAACTCCTCATCAAGACACTTGACAGAAATGCATACGCGTGCTGCAGAGTTTGAAATTGTTAATAATTGGCTCTATTCAAGTGTTTTTGTTGAGTGCCACGTGAGTCTGTAACAAAAAATCTATTCAAATTCTATTAGTTTTGACACGCGATGCCTAAAGTACCATAATTTTACCAGCCACTAGCAACTTGCTTGGGTTTCCATAGAAACGCAAATGATTTGGATAATAAGCGCCCAGCCCTTCTGCACAGAATAGCCACAGTGATGTTTCCAAAGTGGGTGAAATGGCACCTATTTCTGTGTGAAAAGAATAGAAGAGGTTGAGGCATTCCCTGCTGGCAAAGGCCATTCAGTTGACCCAAACGGCCGTTTTCACGAAGGACTAAAGCAGTAAAAATTTGACGCTTCGATCGGAAAGCAGATGTAAGCCGGGTGAATGCGAGTAAGCGTTCATTCTTCGGGCTAATTTTGTCGTAGCTCCGGTGAAACGTTTTCCTTTACAACCTAATAATAATTAGAAACAAATTAGAGTTGCCTAGGCTGCAGAAATGTTGCAGCATTTAATTTATTCCCCATGGACTAATGAAAGCACCACCAATTTTGAAACGAAAGTTAAAACTGACCTTTTTTCTCTTTTTCAACAGAATTGTTTTGTATGCACCAATTGTAAAAACAACCTGAGTGATCGTTTTTTTTTCTGAGTCTCTCAAGATGGTTGGTGGAATAAGCAAAATGAATGAGGGTGACTTCTTCATCTTGGACAGACACTGAGATTTTTCCAGTGTGCAACACCTTCCACACTGTGTTGCCCTAAGAAACCTTCAGTCCTGCTACTTGGCAAAACCGTGAGCATTTGTGGTCAACAGGGCAAACATGAAGACCTCGAAAGTCCTTTTCTGGGCCTTGGTTTCTGGATTTTGAGTGTTTGCTAAGTGTCCAACCCTTCTGCGTGAGAGTGGCGTGTCTGCTCGACCCATTCCACTTCACGTGGAGATATTCCACTCGAAGGTGGAGAGCTGCACCTCCTTTCTTGAGCATCGTTTGCCTCTTCATTGCAAAGCACAAAAAATCAGGGAAAATGTCAGGCTCCTGATGATTTCAGAACAGCATGCTCACAAATGAAAACACCAACCCCAAACTCAGCTTTTTTACCCTGGAATCCTGTTTCTTTTTGTCACAATAACAATAAAATTAATGAGATTTTTCCTTGCCTTGGGAGCAGGTCAACAGTGCATGAAGCATGCTTCAGTTCACCTGAGGTGTGTGAGACGACAATCATCAGTCACCTCCTGCAGCGAAAGAATTAGATCTGAATTAGATCTCATATTCAAGATTGTTGTTATCCTTCCAATTGACTTTATTATAGTTGTCTTTGTGTTTGTTTAAAAGGTGTATACCGACGCGCCTAGGGCTATGAAAATGTCAATTTTTCGGCAATAGGGCTGATTACAGTGGCTGAAAGCAAGTGGGCAAACAAATGAAGACTAAATGCAGGGATGGGGCAACATACATTAGTCGGTGCTTTTGATCAGAATATGAACTGGCGCCTCTTAGAGGCAGAATTTGTCTGTTCATTGTAGCTTCTGATAAATGATGACTGATTTTGAAGCTTTACAATTAACAGGACCCTAGGTAGCTCCCTTAATCTCATGAATCACCCATCCCAGCGGAGAAAGACCAGTTGGAAGTTAAACCGTATATAGGCATCTTAAATGGCTGAGATACACCTTGGCGCTGTTTAACAGCCCCATGTATCAGCGAAAACATTAGTTCGACTGTGTTGCCCAATTTCACCTGTTCGTACCTCTTTATTAGCTGTTACCGTTGGCAAAGACATATTTCCTTTATGTAAAGTAGAAAGCAGGCTTTTGCAACAGTGTCTTGTGGACACCTTTGCTTTTTAGCTGAATTGCCACAATGTCAAAACATGGTGATTTTTAATCTCGCCTCTTGGCTGTGAAGGGAGAACCAAAAAAACCCCAAAAAGCTTGTCACACTTCACAAACATCGTAATTGTCACTTGCCAAATTTTCACAACAAATCGAAGAACTCAAGCGGCATTCCGGAGTTTCTCACATCAGCAAACGTGCACTTTATTTCAGTAATTAGCCGATTAAGGAGACAATTAATATTGATTAACTTTCACCAAACATTGTCATTCAGTGATTTAAACACGGTGAAAAGATTTGCCGAAGCCCGTATTTGTCAACCATTTGCCCGGACCAATGAGCACTCGGCAGGGGAATGACGTAGAGCTCAGTTGAGACGTGAAGTTCAAAACAGTGAATTATTTTAATGAATGCCGCGGGGCATGCGAGGTGCCAGATGCATGTGTCTTTTCTAACGACTGCTTCAAACGTTTTGCTAAAATTATCAAACTGACAAGAGTCATGGAGCCGTATTCGAGGCCAATTTTGCAAGTTCCTTCGGGAATCTTGGCACCTGCGTTGCGCCTGTATCCGAGCCCAGCCTCCGCCTTCAGCCGACCGCGCCGAGAGTCGAGTGCTTCCCCGCCGGACACAGGTATGGACCTACGCGTGGGACGTCACCACGTCTCCACAACTAGCCGCGAGAAATCATCCCACCCTCCTGAAGCGAAGTCCAGCTCATCAGGAACCAGTCATCACAGAAGGAACTCTTCTTCTGTGAAAGACAAAGCAGATTCAGCAAAGGAACCAAAAGACGGTGGTTGTGTCAGGAAAGCGAATTCACCAGGACATCGCTCACCAACAAAGAGAGTGCCTTCACCTCACCCGGAGCCCAGAAGCAGACTTTCCTTCAGCGTCGACTCGCTCATCTCAAAGACTTCGAGTCCTGCTGACACAGAAAGGGGTCACCAGCGGTGTGACAGGAGTTCTAGTCCGCAGAGCGTGCACAGTGAGAGTCGTGTCAGTGAAGGAGGTACCCCTCCACCTGAGTCGTACACACACCCAGATGACAGTGACAGTTCTCGTGAAAACTCACCAAATCGACCCACATCCATCAACGAACAGGACATTCGTCAGTTTTCACCTCCGGTGCGACCGAGTGCTTTACCTTCAGGGTTGGCTGGACTGCCTTGCAATCCGTTTTTCGGTATCGGGGTATCCCCGTGGACTGGCTTGTCAGCACCCTCGTGCTGCCCCCTCCTCTCCCGAGGACCAACTCCTGGCACAAATGTGTTGCCCAAGTTGTCACAAGAAGGTAAGTGCGAGCTTTCATCTGTTGACTTGAAAAAAAAAACAACAACAACAACAGACATGTCTGTATTTTAACGACAGCGCGTCTGTTGCCATGGCCGCACAAGATGGTCTGAAGAATTTCTGAGGAATTTCTTTGTTCGTGAGATACGAGTCCAACAGCAAGAAAATTTGTTGATGCCCGTTTCAGCTTTTCACTTTTGAAACAGCCATTGTTGTCGCACCATTGCGAAAAAAAAGTTGCTTTCATTTGTGTTTTCTGGTCTGGATAGTGCCGCCCTCTACACAGCTTCATCACTTGTACTTTCCTTTCAGGACCTGCAGGTTCTCCACAGCTGAGTCCCAGTAAAAACCCAGTGCAGCTGCGAAAGCACAAACCGAACAGGAAGCCCCGGACACCCTTCACAACACAGCAACTACTTGCCTTGGAGAAGAAATTCAGGCAAAAACAGTATCTCTCCATTGCAGAAAGAGCAGAGTTTTCTGCTTCCTTGAACTTAACTGAAACACAAGTGAAAATTTGGTTTCAGAACAGAAGGGCAAAGTCAAAGAGGTTACAGGAAGCAGAGCTCGAGAAACTGAAAATGGCCTCTCGGCCCATGATGCCTCCTGCCATGATGCCTCCGGGACTGGCCGTTCTGAATCCGGCAGCCGCTTCCTTCTACCGAGCTGCAGCTTTCTCCAGATCCGCCTATCCTCAGCTTCCGTCTCACTTCTCTTCTCTCCTCGGATCCTCAACCCCTGGGTCTTTAGACTGGGGCAAAATTCCAGTTTAATTGTGAACAAACAGTCAGTGTGGCAAGCGATTCTCAACATAACTGAAGTAATTGTCCCCAAAGGGACAATTCACGAAAATTTTGCCTGGAAAGTTTTTCATTTGTGTACATGTCTGGTGGTGTGCTTTTTACCTGTGTGTCACACGTATATAAAAAAATTGTTTGAAGGTGCAATAAAACAATTTAATTTCAATAAATGTGTGATTCTGTTTCATGGAAGAAAATTAAAGACAAAGAGACAAAGATAAGTGAAGTAAACGCACCTCTGATGGGAGCTCACCCATTCCCGACGTTTTCAAGGCAACGGTGCAATTTCTGAAAGCACGGAACAGTACAGTGTGCATGGAAACAACAGCAAATCTGCTCAGGTTCTTTTTTGACATAATGCAGAGGATGAGGATTTCTGTGTAAAAAAACCAGTTTTGGCTCTGAAAGACAAAAAGTGGGACTCTGAAGTGAACATTCCTTGTGATCCCAATATTTCCAACAGACGATGTCGCTGCAACGGTTGCTCTTTTCGGAGTCCTGGCAGAACTTTGGTAGAATGCCAGATTTCTTCTCTGAGATTAATTCGAATCCGCATTATTTATCAAGTTTTCGTCAAAGGAGTTGAAATTGATGCCCGTAAAAGTTTTATTACTTCAGTTATTTTCAAACAGATGTGAGAAAGATAAAGGAAATACCTTTATAATCATAACCCCACAACAATTATTCAGTTACGCATGTGGGCACGACGGGTGTAGAGCAATGAAAGAAGATATATATGACCCTCTGACTATCTCACCGCTGCAGAGTTAAACTTCAGTCCGGATCAAATTGATAAAGTTTCCCATAATTATACCTTAGCACCGTCATGTCAAATTAAACTGGGGCTGTGGGAATCAAATTTGGTGTAATTTTCCACTTTATTGTATGGGTACCCCCAGG
>JAAUYG010247299.1_pt1 | contig 16445 bp, 14 predicted proteins | sample 7278091 | NCBI WGS metagenome assembly JAAUYG01 (sample SAMN14350201, study PRJNA611818) | marine sediment metagenome | isolation source: surface marine sediment (0.6m) | place: French Polynesia: Moorea | collected 2018-08 | reverse complement strand
GGAACAAACGCAGATGATATCCTGACTGGTGGCCAAGGTAATGATACGATTAAAGGCCGAAATGGTGATGATTCTATTTCAGGTGGTTCAGGTAACGATCTGCTAAATGGTGGCAGAGGAGACGATACGATTGATGCGGGTTCAGGTGATGACACTGTTTCTGGTGGAGGAGGAGACGATTCGCTGGCTGGGGAAGAAGGTAACGATCTGCTAAATGGTGGCAGAGGCAACGATACGATTGATGCGGGTTCAGGTGATGACATTGTTTCTGGTGGCAGAGGAGACGATGTGCTGGTTGGTGGAGATGGTAACGATACTTTAAATGGCAACCGTGGTAAAGATATCTTTGTGCTTCAATCTAATCAAGGGGAAGATACCATTGTGAACTTTAGTAACGGCAATGATTTGCTTGGTTTGACTGATACATTGAGTTTTGACAATTTAAATATTGTTCAGAATGATTTAAATACAACAATTCACGATCTAACTAATAACAATGAAACTCTAGCAACACTAGTTAATGTTAATGCCGCACATATCAACGCCCACGATTTCACAAAGATTTAAACTGAGGTTGCTGAAGAGGAAATAGGCAATAGGAGACAGAGAAAAAGTAATAATTAATCAATAGTATTAGTAATTAATCAATAGTATTAGTATCTTTTCTCTGTCAAAATTTACCGTTCCCTATTTCCTCAGCTGTTCCTGTTCATTCTTCTGAGAACAAACCGTCCGAACTTAATCTCTTACTCCGTCTGCAATTAAGTATTCAATCAATATATCAGAATCGTTATGACTATGATGACTATGATGACTATGATATATTGATTAAGATTCATAAAAAATATATAAATTGTCAACTAATTTTTCCTGGCATTTTAGGAAATTAAAATCATGACTACAGAAGGATGTTTGAAAGTAGGACAAGAAGCTCCTGAATTTACAGCTACTGCTGTTTTCGATCAAGAATTTAAAACTGTTAAACTATCTGACTATCGTGGTCAGTATCTTATCTTATTTTTCTATCCTTTGGACTTCACTTTTGTCTGTCCAACTGAAATTATCGCTTTTAGCGAGCGTCATGAAGAGTTCAAATCTATCTCTACTGAAATTTTAGGCGTATCTGTAGACAGTGAATTTTCTCACTTAGCTTGGATGCAAACTGACCGTAAAGAAGGTGGTATTGGCGACATTGCTTATCCTTTGGTTTCTGATATTAAAAAAGAAATTAGTGGCGCTTACAATGTCCTTGACCCCGATGCTGGTGTTGCACTACGGGGATTATTCATTATTGATAAAGAAGGCATAGTTCAACACGCAACTATTAACAACTTATCTTTTGGTCGTAGTGTAGATGAAACTTTGCGCACTCTTAAGGCAATTCAGCACGTACAAGCTCATCCTGATGAAGTTTGTCCTGCGGGATGGGAAGAGGGAGACAAAACCATGAATCCCGATCCACTTAAATCTAAGGTTTATTTCTCTTCTGTTAGTTAATAATTGAAGTAATGCCGAGGGGAATTTAACCCCTCTTTTTTATTGTATGGCCCCTTAATCCTGCAAGCTTGTGAAATTTCAATCGATTTAGCTTGAGCTTTGAATGTAACTTTTATCAATCAGATCTGGTATGAGGTACACGAATTGGCAACTAGCAACTAGCAGGATATTGACTATATATCATTTAAACAAATGAGAACTGCTATAGCCTAAGCACTTAGATTAGGACACTTATTACTTATTACTTGTACGGGTCAACGGCCGTTGACCCCTACTCATTACCCTAGAGCAATCTAATCAACTTGTCCTAACCGATTAACGTACTGTGATATATTGGGTTTTTAATGGTTAATTATTGATTTTGCCCTGTGTTTTCTGTACTTTCTGTACTTTCTGTACTTCCTGTACTTTTTGTGGGTGTCAGACAGCCATGAGTTCTGAGAGTAGCAGCAGCAGCATAGTCTCTTTGAGCGGGAGTATCAGGGTTAAAAGAATCACCTGTTTCTTGGTATGGAGAAGCTACGCCACAATATGCAGACATAGTTTGAATAGTTTGAGCCCCCCAATGATTGGCAATATCAGAAAAATTAACAGGCTGTTTGTTAGTTACCAATTCGGCTGATTGACCTTGCTTATTATTAGCAAATTTGGCTAAATTTTGGAGGACTGCAATCAATTCCGCTCTGGTAACAGGGGTATCTGGTTTGAAAGAGCCATCAGGGTAACCCTTAACAATTTCGTTCTCTTTTGCCCATTGAATTTTATTAGCACTCCATCGAGAAGACTCAACATCAGGATAGGGTTGAGTTGGAACTGATGGAGTTTCCAGGTTAACGCTATCAATTGTTTCTAAAGCTCCATAAGCCATGGAAACTAGTTGTTCTCTGGTTAAAGACTCCGTAGGACGGAAAGTTTGATCTTTGTAACCAGCAATAAAACCAAGAGCTACCGCCTGTTCAATTTCGTCTTTATAGATATCTCTTGATATATCGCTAAAGCTAGCAGAAGGTGCGGGCGGAGTGGGAACAGTATCCCCCGCAGCGGCGATCGCCTGTGAATTGCCGCTAAAGAAGTAATGGCCTAAGACTTTGCCATCAAAAGTTTTCTTGGTAAATTTCCAACCAGGATTTAAATATATTTTGAGATATTCCCCTTCTGCTTGACCAAAAGTTTGACCCACAACGCTTTTAGAGCGATCATTGCGATTTTGGGCGACTAGCTGAAATCCATCTCCCTGAGGAACTATAGTAAGTAAATAATCTAGGCTGGTATCTTGTCCATCTAAGCGTACTGAGTAACCATTACTATCAGTGGAACGACGACAACTACCCGTAAAGTCAAAAGTTGTCCATAGTGGATTAATAATAGTGGGTTCTGAACCTCTTTCACTCCAGCAGTTCTGTTGACCAGGAATTTGTTCTACTACCGCTAAATTATAGCCAATTGCCCCTGCGGGTACGGCCACCGCCACCACTTGATCGTCGGGAACAGGTTCTTCGGTAACTTGAGCTACGGTAGGCAGTAACGGAGTTGTTAAAGCGATCGCTGTTGTCAAAATTGCTGCTAATTTTAACTTTTTTGATAATTTCATAGTATTTTTTAGTGCTGTTATCGATATGATTAAAGCTCAAAATTATGATTTCGTCCGCTTTAATAAGAAAGTATTTGGTATTAGTTAAGAAATAGATAGGTTAACTTAAGGGAATCGATGTAGTTTACTCTAAAATTGCTACTGCCATAGAGAGGGCGACAATTGGCGCAGTAACAGCGCGGAGAATCCGACTTCCAAGAGAAACGGGTTGATACCCTAAAGCGATCGCCTGTTCTATTTCTGTTTCTGTCCAACCTCCTTCGCATCCTGTGGCAATGACTATTTCTTGCTGTTTTTTGTTTCTGGTTTGTAAACAATTCCAGAAAGATATTGTATTTTTCCGTGCTACGCAGATGTACTTGTCTTGATTAGAAGTAGTATTGTTAATTGCCGAAGTAAACTTAACTGGCTCAAAAATAGTAGGCACAATTTCTCTTTCTGACTGTTCGGCCGCTTCGGTAGCAATTTTACGCCAGCGTTGGATTTTATGCGGACTGGGTTTGGGGAGAGTGCGATCGCTAATCACGGGAATAAAGTTACTAACTCCTAATTCTGTACAGCAGCGTACTACCTGCTCATAACCACTTCCTTTGGGTAAAGCTGTAATTAGAGTTAGAGATATAGGTAATTCTGTCACCAGATCGACTAATTCAATAATCTCGGCTGATTTATCTTGAATTTTAGCTAACCAGGAGTTACCAACACCATCCATAGCGATAAAGCGATCGCCATTATTCAACCGCAATACCCGTAATAAATAGTGCTGTTGTTGAGCATCGAGAGTAATCGTTTGCTTTTGTATTTGTTCGGATCTAACAACTAAACGATAAGTCAACTGATTTTTAAATTATTAATTATTCATTATTAATTATTCATTACTGAGAAACCCAAACAGACACCGAACCTCCTTTACAGCTAAACTCACCCCAACCATATTCATTTGTGGTAACTGTCTCGGACATATGTTTAGTTATGTCATAAAAAGTAGTATGGGGTTGACCTACTTCCATCCATTTGCTGCCTCCCCAGCCATTACTGAGGATTGTGGCGATCGCCTGAGGATGTTCTGCATCTCCTAACCTTGTCCAGCCGACGAGATTGGCATCATCAAAGTAATCGTACTGCTCACCATAGGCATGATGTTGGCGCACATAAAGAAATTTATCAATTATCCAATGATGATCGTTAAGCCAAATTTCATATTCTCGACCATCTCGACCTTGATCTTTATAATCTGCGCCATAATAGTCGCCATAAAAAATGCAGGGGTAGCCTTCCTGTCTTAATAAGATTAAGGCATAAGCCAAAGGTTTAAACCAAGACTCTACAGGAGATTCTAAGGCTTGTAAGGGTTGAGAATCATGATTTTCGACAAAAGTCATTGCTAGGCTAGGCTGCTGTTGTACTAGAGTGTTGTCAAAGATTTGGCGTAAGTCGTAATGTTCACCACTTTTGCTAGCACGATGAAAATTATAGTGTAGAGGAACATCAAATAAAGACATTCTGCCTTCAGTATTTGTAATGTAACCGTGTAACGCGGCAATATCATCTGACCAATATTCCCCCACTGCAAACATATCTTTGTCAGTAGTAGACAGATCTCGCACAAAATCTAACCAGCCATTAAAAAACAGAAAACTAATATGTTTAACGGCATCAATGCGGATACCATCCACCCCTGTTGTCTCAAAATACCATTTGCCCCAAGCCTTCAATTCATTGCGGACATCCTCACTCCTCATATCTAGATCGCAAGCCATCAAGAAGTCATAATTACCGTGTCTGGGGTCAACATCGGTTTCAAACTGTTTATCTGTGAGGCGATATATTTGACGATCGTTCCAATCATAAGCATTATGATTTACAGCATCAAAATGAGCCGCATTCCATTTAAAACTAGAATACTTATCTCCCCGACCAGGAAAAGTATATTTAGTGTAGACTTCTATTTCTCGGTAGTCCCCCATTACATGATTACGGTTATCCCAAGCTACAGGTACAGCTTGAATCTTTTCGGTTTCGTCACCACCATTACGATGATTTAAGACAACATCAGCATAGACTTGTAATCCAGCTTGTTGTGCAGCTTTAATTGCTGCTAAATATTCTTGCTTCGTGCCGTATTTCGTTCGAGTAGATCCCTTTTGTTCAAATTCACCCAAATCAAACAGATCATAAACACCATAACCAACGTCATAGCCTCCGCCACTTCCCTTATAAGCAGGAGGGAGCCACAACGCTGTAATCCCTGCTGTTGCTAGATCTTTGGCTCTGTTAGCTACTTCTTGCCACAACGTTCCGTCAGGAGCAATATACCAATGGAAATATTGCATCATTACACCGTTTAGCTGAGACATGGCGATCGCAATTCCTCTTACTATTTTTGCTGCAAGTAAGAATATTACCAGTCAGATTGCTGAGAAACCCTAAAGTTAAAGATTAATCTAATTAGTTATTATTTGGAAAATACTATATTTATTAAAAAAGTTTTTAGTCTTTAGTCTTTAGTCTTTAGTCTTTAGTCTTTAGTCTTTAGTCTTTAGCTCAATTACTTAGTAGAATCGATCTAAAGTATTTTTGGCGTTGCTGAATACGTAATGATTTTGAGCTGATTGTTTACGAAAAACATGGATCTGGGAGTTGAAAAATATTAGATACCATTACCAAATCAGCAACGCCGTATTTTTAAGATTTAGTTTGGTTGTTGAGAGTCAGTTTTCATTGTATTCGATTCGCGCTATTGCCTCTGACCAATCAGGTATATATTCTGTGTACCAAGTATGGGATTGATTAAAACCTAATTTATCAGAATCTTTCATAGCTTTAAGATGAGATCCTGAATTACGGAAAGCTTTCAAATCTGAACTATTTTCCCACACTGTTAAAGTTCTCAAATCCCTAAATCGAATTTTAATTGCAATCAAACCATGAGAATTTTTAGCCTGATGTATTGACTTCAAAGACAGAATGGCAAACATTAAGAAGGCAGGTATTCCTCTAAGGGTGTATTTAGTTGTTGATGCAATCATGTTCAAATTTAATATAACCGACAGCTACGAATGTTTTGCTAGCCAACTCAACAGCAATTGATTAGTCTTGTCTGATTGTTCGAGCATAAACCAGTGTCCTGCTTGTTCTATACAGACGTATTGCCATTCTGCTGCAATGTGTTCACCAGAGTTTTTCATCTGTGATTCCCAAAGGAATTCGTCTCTTTCACTCCAAATACCCAAAGTTGGTATTTTAATCGCGTCGGGTTCAGGTAGCTGCTTGGTTAAAGCAGCCAATAAATATTCGGGAACTGGATTAGCTTTTTCCAGTCTTTCCATATTTTCCAATACTTCTGGTTTTAAAGCGTTTTCAACAACTCTGTCTCTATAGGGATGGGAGCGAAGAACCTCGCGCAATAAATAACCATCGTTGGCACGATAGAGTTGAGGAGCAATGTCTTGAATGTTCAAAAAGTAAAGCCATTGAAATTGCAAGTTTTCAAAAGATATAGTCAAAAACTCTTTTAAATGTCCAACTGACATTGCTGTATAGGTTTTTAATAATTCAGTATCAGAAGCTAATTGCCAACCTAAAACAGCACCATAATCATGAGCAATGCAATGTACTTTATCAAGATTGAGTTGTTCTAGTAAAGTTACTAAATCGTTGACTAAATTGGTTAGCTGATATCTGGCTATTTCTAGAGGTGCTTCGCTCAATCCATAGCCTGGTAAATCTGGACATACAATCCTGTAGCCAGCCTCAATTAAAGCAGGTATTTGCTTGTGCCAAACTGTACCATCATCTGGCCAACCATGAAGTAGGAGTACGGTTTCTTCGCCTTTTTCAGAATCTCGGACGTGATATTGAACTCCGTTTAATTCAATCTTGCTTGCATTTATCTCTAGCATTGCCTTTTTTAGTACATCAATTAATTTGCTTATTTGGAAACTAATTGAATACACCAACTAAGTTCTTGCCTTTTTTTGCCATAGAGAACACATTCTTGCTAAATACGCCGAAACTTTTGGGGAGAGATGCCCACAATACGCCTAAAATGACGAGTGAGATGACTTTGATGGGCAAACCCGCAAGCTAAAGCTATTTCAACAGTTGTAAGCTCGGAATGCTTAAGTAGTTCTTTGGCTCGCTCGATTCTACGCCTAATTATGTATTGATGAGGTGGAATCTGCATAATTTGTTTGAATAAACGACAAAAATAAAATTTACTAATCCCTGCGATTTGGGCTAAATCCTCCAAGCGAATGTCTGTATCAAGATGAGCTTCAATAAAATCCAAAACCTGCTTTTGTTTTTTTTGAGAAAAAGCTTCTAAATTAGGACTTTTTAAACAAGTAACGGAAAAATTTTTGACTAAATGAACTGCTAGAGATGTGCCAAATGATTCCCCATAAAGTCTTCCTGCTGGACATTTTGCCGCCAAATCTGCTTTTAAGGCTTGTACTAGTGCCTGAATAGTTGGGTCGAATATCTGCCATTGAGGTATTAATTCCAGGCGATCGCAATTAAACATCTGTTGCGATATTTGAGTAAATAAATCTAACTCAAATGTGATTATTGTAAAGTTTAGTGGCTGTTCCCACCTTGTCCAGTGAGTCGTATTTGCTGGACAAAAGCAGATTTCTCCTTCTTTAAGACGATGAGAAAAATGTCGCTCTCCTAAACGGCGATCGTGATCTGATTCAAAACCATTATCAATAATTTCTAGAGCGTGTTGTTGAAAGGTAGATTTAGGAGTTTCACAGCCAGGATGCTGCTGATAATATGCCAAAAATAAACTTTCCCAGCCAACTTGATGACTAGATAACTCAGGGACATCAGGTAAAATTTCACCGAAAGCCTCTATTTGATTCAGATCTATAGTGCGATCGCCCATGAATTATCTTATTTTGTTCGAGAACGCATTTTACAGCACTTTTGGGTTGAATAGAACTTATAAACCTACAATCTAAGTACCGTTACTGTTATATTAACAACCGTGGGCTGAGATGACTTTTTCAGGATTCGACTGAAGTATTTACTTTAAACAGCTACGTGCCTGTTCCTTATGACCTCTAGGTTAGGTTGTGTATTGAGTTAACCGTACCATGTGCATTTGTTCATGAAATACACCGTCAATAAACGCAGCAGTAGGCTCAATACCAAATGACTTGAAGCCAAATGATTTGTAAAGCGAAATTGCTGAAATGTTGCTGGCGTTCACCACTAGGGTTAATTGGATAAGTCCTGTCTGAGAATCTGCAAATCTAAGCGCATGAGTTAATAACTGCTTACCTAGCCCTTGTCTACGATGGCTGGGGGCGACAAACATACCGTTGATACTGCCTTTGTGATTAACCTTTTTCCGACTTTCTCGCCCAACGCTTATAATAGCTACGATTTTAGAACTGTTAAAAGCAGCAAACATGGTACGAGATGGACTTAAGCTCAGTGACTCTGCAAATGCCGAGAGGGGTCTTTTCTTTTCTTCTTCGTAGCTTGAGTTAAACGCTGTTGGACTATCACGTAAAGCTTGAAGTCGAATAAATTGGTATGCTTCTGCATCACTACTATTGAGTTGCTGTATTTGCATATGAGAAGCGACCTAAATATTTAATATACGGAAACTTTATAGATATTAAGCCTATATGGGATAAAAAATAGAAACTTTTCGTAGATATACCTTATGGAGAACGACTATGATGCTTTTTTTTAGTACGAAGTTTGCAATACACTTGAACTTCACCAAATCTTTCAAGTTTTTTGATTTCTTGGAAACCAAGCCTTTCCAATAGCTTTCTAGATTTAAAATTTTTCGCTTGTGTTTCAGCAACCACTAGTGAACTTCCATTATTTCTCAGTGCTTCTTGCACCGCTTTAAATGCTAATCCCTGACCTACATATTCAGGAAGCAATTGGTAAGATAATTCTACCTCACCTGAATCGATATGCTCCCCGAAAACAACTGTTCCAATTGGACTGCCCTTGACCTCAATAACCCAATAATTCGCAGGTTTTTGCTTTATAAGAGCTTCTACTCTTCTTTTAGCTTCATTGAAAGGTACTTCACCACCCAAATACTTTCTTACTTCACTATCAGTAAGCAACCTCAATAAAAACTTATCATCACTATCTAGAATCTTCCGTAGTTTCATATTCCCATTTAGTGCTGAGTGCCATAATTTAGCAGCTTCGATCAACGCTTCTGAGTTTAGCTAGTGGATGAGTATGTCTACTCCAATGCTTAGTTAACAATTGTGATCTGTAGGCTAGGGGTCGCCTAATCGCTAACAGAGACTAGCATCTAGCAGGCTAGAACTTCTTATACAGCCAATGAGAAGGATTGTTGTCTTGACCGAAAACTTGAGGGTGCGATTACGCTCCGCGTACCAGCAAAGCTGATCGCAATTACTCTTACTTTTCTGCTCAGGTAATGTTACCAATTTTATGATCGACAAACAGTGAAGCAAAAGATTAATCGGCGTTGGTGATTTGAGGAATGAAGTACAAAATATTACGGTTTGTAGCTTGTAGCTTTTAGCTTTTAGAATTTAAATACCGTCTGTCATTTGTTTAAATACAGATTTAGCATTACGCACTCACCAACGCCGATTAATCTAATTAGTTATTGTTTGGAAAATACTATATTCATTACATCAAATGTTTAGTGATCGTCACCAGCGTATATCCACATTGGCTCTGTTTTCCCAGCCCTTGAGAATCCACATTTCTTATAAAAGGTGATCGCTTCGCTATCAGCTACAAGCATGTGCATATGCATCCCCTCATACTGCTTCTTCAAAACCTCCATTATTTTTTTACCAATACCTTGCCTCTGATAATCTGGACTAATCAAAAGATGTGGATAATAGACAACTAGAAATCCATCCGAGATTGCATTACCAATCCCAACCAGTCTTTCACCATCCCATGCCGAGACAAGGGCGTGGGAGTTGAGTAATGCCTGATACAGAGCTTGAGGTTTTTGAGCAGAAGACCAACCGTTTGCCTCGTATATCTGAAGGATTGGTTCGATGGCAATATTTCGTCGCTCAGAGAAAGTGATCATTATCTATTGTGATTGCCCTACAACTTTATAATGTATGACTCTTGGCTCAAATTCAAGCAAAAATTCTTGGTCTTCTGCATAATATTTTGCAACCCCTACATCTTGACCAGCAAAGTCTCGAATAACATCCATGCTTTCCCAGAACGAGAGCGTAATAAAGTGCGTGATATCACCTTCAGACTGTTCAAGAATGTAAACACTGATATTACCTTTGACAGATTGATAGTCTGGAATTGCTCGTGTGTTCAAAAATTCTCTGTATGCTTTGGCTTTGGAGGTAGGTACTTTTCCATGCCACATTCTTGAAATCATATTTATTCTTCCAGCGTTAGATGAAACTTTTACTGAGTCATTTTTACTAAAGATGAAATTTAGCTCTCCTCATCCCTCATCCCTCATCCCTTATCCTTCATCCCTCATCCTTCATCCCTCATCCTTCATCCCTTACAAAGCTCCTGCTGCGGTTCTATCAATAATGCTGCCGCCGCTTAAATGAGTAGTAATATTAATTGCTTGTAAGACTGGTTTGCCTGATGCACCATTAGGATAATCAATCACGCTAACTGCACCATTACCCTGTTTGATGTTCCAGAAGTTGTCTGGTTTTAAACCTAGTAGATAGCAAAGAATTACTTTATTAATGGCATCGTGAGCTACTATTAATCCTGTTTGGGGGGTGTCAGTATTGCTATTATCGGCGGCGATTTTATTCCAAGCTGCAACTCCTCTATCCCAAACTTGCTGTAAGTTTTCTCCTTCGGGCATTTGTACAGTTTCTGGCTTGTCTTTCCACTGCTGAAGTAGTTCTGGATAATCTGCTTTAATTTCTGCTTCTAGCATTCCTTCCCACAAACCATGACAGATTTCAATTAACTCAGAGGTTGTTTCTAATTGGACGTCAGGATGTGATTCTAAAATAATTTCGGCGGTTTCTTTGGGACGAAGCATCGAGCTAGACACGGCAAAATCAATTGGTATATTTTGTAAAAATGTGCCAGCTTTCCGTCCTTGCGATCGCCCGTTATCATTAAGAGGGATATCTCTAATACCTTGAAAACGAGATTCTTTATTCCAGTTGGTTTCCCCATGACGCACTAAGAGTAAACGGGGGCCAGAATGGGGTGGACGGGTAGGAGGGACAGGAATACCCAAATGGGAAGTTTGATTGAGAGATTCTAACTGTACAGAATCACCAAAACTACCGCTAAAGTTGAGGATATTAATACAGCAATTAGATTGTTGGATGGAGTGATAGCGATCGCTGGGAATACCAATCGCACTCATAATCAAGCAACGATTAATGCCATTGTGAGCCACGATCAGAATTGTTTGTCCTTTATGGTTAGCAATTGTTTCTTGCCAGAAATCTTGTGCTTGTTGATAAAGAGAAAGTACAGGATAGTGTTCTTTTCCTCCGTCGAGGATCATTTTAAATTCTTGGGGATTTTCTTTCCATTGACGATAATCAGCGGCAAACTTGGAGCGTACTTCGTCTTTTTTGAGCTTTTCCCACAGAGGTAAATCAATTTCCATCAATTTATCTGTCGGTTGCAAAGCAGGAGGATTAGACAAACCAGCGTGAATTGTTTCGGCAGTCTGTTTGGCTCGCTGTAGAGGACTACAATAAAAAGCATCAATTTTGATGTCACTGAGAGTTTGTCCTACCTGTTGCGCATCAGGAATCCCTTTATCAGTTAATACAGATTCATCACAACGACCCTGAATTATCTTTTGTGCATTGTAGGTGCTTTGTCCATGACGAACAATAATTACGCGAGTAGCCAACCTTTTTATCCTCCAAATTGTTTCACCTCAGTTATTGTATCCACAATTGGGTAGATCGACTTGTCTAATCCTTAGAATTGATAACTATTGAAGGAAAAGGGATAATGCCTAATGAATAAAAAATAACTATAAAATTCTGTCTAGGAGGATAGATGACGATTAAACGAGCAATTCTCGCTCTATTGACTATATTTGCGATCGCCAGAATTGGCTTTTCTTTAAATGATAGTCTTTCTCAACCTCAGATCCAAAGTCGCTTGGAGCTATATCAAACTAATTTATTACTCCATGTGGCAGAATTTAAATCTAGTGCAGCAGATGATTTTGATTTGAATACTGCGGTTAGTTCTTTAGTCGGAGAAGATCCTTATTCTGCTGCTAGCAAGCAATATCAAAAAGTCCGTCAGGAATCGGAAATTAGTCGCGATAATTTTAAATCTCAGCTAGAACAGCTAAATGCTTCAAAACCAAATATTTCTGGTATCGAAGACAAGTCAGAAACAAATATTGCTCAAAAAAGACAGCTTAAAAAGCAAATTGCTGAACTAGAGCAATTTATTAATGAACTGGGTGTAAAACAGGGTATTTTAACTGCTGTACAGGGTAAACCACAGGAAGCTATTTCTATTTGGGATAGGGAGATTAGCCGTATTAATAATCCCCAAGATGCTTATGCCCAAACAGCAAAGCTGCTCAAGCAATTATGGCAAGATCAAACCCAAGATTTAGAAACTGGTATCATAACTATTAAAAATAACTTAGATAGTTGGTTTCGTTATCAGGCTTTAGCAAAATTCGATCGAGTCAATAATCTGACTGATGATTTAGCTTTACTTCAAGAACAGGAACTACAATTTGCTGCCAATTCAGTCTTAAAATTAGCTTTAATTAGTGGGATTCCCTTTTTTGGCGGAATTAGTGGTGTAATTTTATTAATCTTTTTAATTATTCAAAGTTTTCTGAAAAAAGAAACTTCGATTATTGCTACTAATAGTAATCAAACTTGGGAAACGCCTTGGGATTGGGAAATAACTTGGCAAGTTTTGATTGTAGGATTTTTCTTTATTGGTCAATTTGTACTACCTTTGCTCTTAGGTATTTTCAATATTAATCCTGTCAACTCTTCCCTCAGAATTAAAGCTTTATATGTTTTAGGTACTTATCTCTTAATGGCTGTGGGAGGCATTTCTGTTCTATATTTTTCCCTTAAATCTTTTATTCCTCTGCCTCAAGATTGGTTTAAATTTAAATTTGCTAGTAACTGGTTCGTCTGGGGATTTGGTGGCTATTTAGTTGCCGTACCTTTGGTGTTATTAGTATCTCTAATTAATCAGCAAATATGGCAGGGACAAGGAGGTAGCAACCCCTTACTATTTTTAGCTTTACAGGCAAAAGATCAAGTAGCATTAGCAATATTTTTTAGCACAGCATCGATCGCTGCACCAATCTTTGAAGAGATTATGTTTCGGGGCTTTTTATTACCTTCTTTGACTCGCTATGTACCAGTTTGGAGTGCAATTATTATTAGTGCTTTGATCTTTGCGATCGCTCACTTAAGTTTATCAGAAGTCTTACCTTTAGCTACTTTGGGAATAGTATTGGGGGTAGTTTATACGCGATCGCGTAATCTTTTAGCTCCGATGTTACTTCATAGTCTTTGGAATAGTGGAACTTTAATTAGTTTGTTTGTTTTAGGTAGCGGAATTTAAATAACTTTAATCAGTAATTGAGATTATATTTCATTTACTGATTTAAAATAAGATTTGCTTGAGCGGGCCTTACAACATAAGTTATATAAGTTAATAACTCTTTTGTTTAAAAACTTTAATAATCACTTTATACTAGATGTAATTCATTTAACGTTTATTTTAAGCTATAAAAGCTGTGGATTTTAGGGCGTGTCATCATTTGGAGGGAAGAATGGTTTTGAAGGAATTTTGACGAGATACAAGGAGAAAAATGTTCTGCATAGCAGAGCTATGGAGGTGAGGGCGCGTGTCTTGAATTTATTTCAAGGCCTTGTGTCGCCCGTTATTTTTCGACGCAGTAGGTCGTTAAAAGACCAAAAAAAGCTCTTTTTTCTAATTGATGACACGCCCTAATCTAACTTGGTGGTTAATTATACATAAATGAAAAGCATTCTTATTATAATCGTCGCTTATTTTTTTATCCCGTGTATATCAATCGCAGCACAACCAATTGACAGACAGCACGACACATCTTTACTCGCTCGAGAAAAGAAAAACTCCAAGACTACTAGAAGTCAAGACAGTGAAGAATCTTTAGATTTTTCGGGTACAGGTCGCCCAGGACAACAAACTGCGGGAGAAAGCCGTGGTAGTTGTGCCAACACCAGCGATAGTTTGAAAGCTTTGATGCCTGTTTCTCACTCTGGGAAAACTGTTAAGGGACATCCTAGTTTCTGGGTTTATTTCCCCTATACCTCTCAGCAAGTTAGTAAGGTTGAGTTTATCTTGCAAAACGAAGTCAGAGAAGATATTTGGCGATCGCCAGTTGAATTAGATTCTAATCCAGGCTATAAGAACTTTTCTTTACCTAAAACTGAGCCTCCTCTAGAAATTGGTCAGTGGTATCGTTGGTACGTCAAAGTGTATTGTAATTCCCAAGTTGCTTCTTCTCAGTATGTCCAGGGTTGGGTAAATCGAGTTCCTTTAACCTCTAAGTTGTACTTGGAAACCCAAAAAGACGCTCAAAAATCCCACCTGATCTATGGTAGCTATGGTATCTGGTATGATGCGATTGATAAATTGCTCAGTTTATATCAACAGAATCCTTGTAATCTGACTTTAGAACGAGACTGGCAAAATTTGACTAAAGCCAAAGGAGTGCAACTAGAACAGTTACCCAAAGTAAAAGCTAGTTTTGAACCAGTTAAACCATTAACCATCAACTAGTAAGCTGATTAAACTATAGCCTGTCTCAAATAGATGAGATACTAAATTTTCCGAACTTCGAACTCCGAACTCCGAACTTATCCTAACCAAGGTGTATCTCATTAATACGAGAAACGCTATATATTAAACTATTGCCAATTGCCGATCATGATATAGGATGACCAAAAAGCCGGGACTTTCCAGTCTTTGTCTGCTATTTGCCAAAGTTGTAGTTGTGCTTGTCGTAATGCTTCGGCTTTATTATATTGATTATTTTTTAATTGTTGATAAAAGTTTTTCATTAATATAGCTGTAGAATCATCATTAATCTGCCACAGAGTAGCTAAAGTACTGACTGCACCACTCCTGACTGCAATACCTGCCAACCCTAAAGCTGCATAGCGATCGCCAGATGCTGTTTCGCAAGCACTAAGCACCAAGAGATCGATCGGATTGGAAACTACTTTGCTGCGTTTTTGTAATAAATTACTAAAATCTTGAATAGTCAGTAATTTTCGCCACAGGAGCAAAAAAGTTTTGTTGGGATTAGAGCTAAATTGACCGTGAGTTGCTATGTGAACAATGGAGGCTGAAGTAGAATTTAAGTAATTGAGCAAGTTGGTGGCGGTAAATTGAGCATTTAAAAGAACTTGATTTTTTGCTCCAGAAAATTTTGACCCAGAAAAAATATTTAGCTCTTGTTTCACGTTGTTGAGGGCAGGAAATCTTTGATTAGCTACCTTTAAAGCTTTGCTAACTCCTCCTGCCAAAATTGTAGGTTGTTGAGAATTGACTTGAGGATTTAGTAGCCGTAAACCAGGAGTTAAAGCGATCGCATATTTTTCTATGAGGTACTGCTCGCCATCATACAGTGCTGACATCGGCACAGTTTGTAAGATGTTATCTAAAACAAAAACTAAGGTTTTGGGCTGTTGAATAGTCAAGTCTGTTGTCAAAGGTTTAATCAGCCAATCATAGATTTGAGCTGATAATTGTTGGGTTTCCCTTAGTCGATCTGGCTCAGTAATACATTGACGGAGTTGCTTAATTGTGGATTCTAGTTCTTTTTGGGAAATAACTTGAGTATGACGAAATACACGACGTCTAGAGGGTGAGTTGGCATCATTCATCGCCATGATTATTTCTAGACGATCTGGCAAAACGATCGTATAAATTACTGCCGCATGACTATCTATTTCATCAATAGTTTTAGATTCAAAGGTTAAACAAGCATCCTGAAAATAATTATCTAGTTCGGCTACCTGAAGAGCTTCAATTACATCACGAGCTGTTGCTAACTCCCGATCGGAAGGAGATTTTTCTTCCAATAATAAATCGGCAAATTCTCGATATACAGGCTCAATCTGTTGCCGAAAATCGAACTGCACTTCTCTTGTCAGAGAAAGCAAATCGCTACGTAAATCACTGAGGGTAGCCAACGCTGCTTTATAGCTAGCGATCGCCTTTTTTCTTTGACTTTGTTGACGGTATATTTTGCCTAATTGCCATTGCCAACGATAAGCAATTTCTGAAGCATGAATGGTTTGAGCCAAATTAAGAGCTTGTTCAATTAGCTGTTGTGGGGTGGCATCTAGCTCTAGATTCTGTTGTTCTTGTT
>JAAUYG010005847.1_pt1 | contig 16452 bp, 16 predicted proteins | sample 7278091 | NCBI WGS metagenome assembly JAAUYG01 (sample SAMN14350201, study PRJNA611818) | marine sediment metagenome | isolation source: surface marine sediment (0.6m) | place: French Polynesia: Moorea | collected 2018-08 | reverse complement strand
GAGTGAGGACAAAATCCCCCCTTTTTAGTACTAAAATACCATTTTTCTCGGAGCAATCGGGGGGATTTTGTCCAAGCCTGTCCTACTTTGTCATAGTTTATTGGAGCCCAGAGGGCGATCGCTTTTAAGCCAATTTTTGAGCCAATGTAGAATTATTTTAAAGACATTGAGGTTTTAAACATATGGAGCGACGTTCTTTACTTAAATGGTTGGCAGGTTTAACTACAGGGATTTTACTTTCTTCTCAAACCAATGCTCAAGACAAAAAACCAAATAGCGATCGCTTAGGTAAATTATTACCCCTCAGAACTTTAGGACGCACTGGCGAAGCAGTAACTATGCTTGGTGTAGGAGGAGCGCATTTAGGAGACTTAAGTGAAAAAGATGCACAAGCAACCATTGAAATTGCGCTCCAAGGTGGGGTGCGTTTTTTCGATACGGCTAAAATGTATCAGTCTGGGGGTAGTGAAACTCGTATGGGTAAATTACTAACTCCTAAATATCGGGATGTCATTTATCTCATGACAAAAACCGTTGCTCGTAATGCTAAAGATGCTCGCGATGATTTAGCAAGCTCTTTGCGTAGATTGAATACTGATTATCTTGACTTGTGGCAAGTTCATACAGTAGCAAGCCCAACAGATGTTGACGATCGCATTGCCAATGGAGTGTTTGAAGTAATGGCGGAGGCAAAAGAATCTGGTAAAGTCCGTCATATTGGTTTTACTGGACATACTCAACCAGAAGCACATCTGCGAGTTCTGGAACAGTCGGATATTTTTGATACTTGTCAAATGCCGATTAATATTGCCGATCCTAATTATTCCAGCTTTATTAAACAAGTGCTGCCAAAATTAGTAGAACGGAATGTTGGCGCGATCGCCATGAAATCTTTAGCCAATGGGGGCTTTTTTGGGGGTTCTTCTCACGGACAGCATGGAGACAATCCCAAAATTGTGCCTAATCGAGTTAGTATTGCCCAAGCAGTTCATTTTGCTTGGTCTTTGCCTGTGAGTGTTTTAGTTACGGGGTTCAATAGCCCTCAACAGATGCAAGAGAAAATCGATCTAGCTAATTCTTTTGTGGCTATGAATGAACAACAACGTCAAGCTTTAATCGATAAAGTTGCTGATTTAGCAGGAAGAACAGTTGAATTTTATAAAGCGTAAATTAAATTTACCGTTCTAGCCAGATATACTAAGAATATTGAGCAGCTGTCTATTTAAATTGGATTTGTTCGTTATCCATTCGTTATCCACTTATTTCACCATAATCCTGGCTGTGGTCAAGAAAAAATGTACCACAAACTTTAATGGCTTCACCCTGAGGTTGCAACCATAAAGTATCTATGCCTGTATTTCCTTCTAGAGGACCTTTATGTTCTAACCAGTGCAAAACTAGTACTTCTCCTCCTGAAGGATGATCGCCATGAGCAACATATTCAAATGTTCCTTCTTCATCACCACTAGGAGTTACATATTTACCTCCGTTCTCATTCAGTAGAATCTTCACTGGTTGCCAATCTTCTTGACTAACCCGAAAACGGGCAGTAATTTCTTTTGTTCTTAACCACTCTGGTACTGGCATTTTTTAAATTCCTCCTCACAACTTTGATGAATTTGATTAAATAGCCATATTAGACAACGATTTTGTCAAAAAGTATCTTTGATCTTTTATTTTTATCTGATAAAAGATATTTACAGCAGTTTTCATGCTTGATAGACTAAGTTGTTGATTAACTAGTTTTTAGCTATTAGCTATTAGCTTTTCAGATTAAACTTGTGTGTTCTACTCAACCCAAAAGCGCAGTAAAAGGTACTTAATCGAAAACCAAGAAACTAGTCAATACAAACCAACTCAGTTTTTAACTCCTCAGTTGCTTCATTTTGAATAATGTATGGGGTTAATTCCAAGTGATTATCTAAATAATTCGCTAAGTAAGCTTGAATTTGTGACACCATGAATTCGTAGTCTTCAATGGATTGCTCTTTGACTGCTTTACCTTCGCCTACAGTAATCTCAGCTTGACGCATGATTTGCCAAAGCTGCTTTTGCAATGATTGATAGATGGGATTGAGAATTCCCCAAACATTGGTATCCGCTAAAGAGTAGTCGGACACAATATGCTGATTGAAGTGTCTTCGAGCATCAATTTCTTGGAAACGTTGAATTAACTTGAGGGCTTCGGGGTGATTGAAAGACATATAGACTAGCTGATTGTCTCGCTCTAAAGCTTCATAAAGTTTACGAGCAAAAGATTCGTAATCAGCAAAATTCTGACGAGAGAAGTTGTTATTATCAATAGCTCTAATAGTGCTTTGAGCCGCAAAATAAGCCGTCGCTACCCCACCAGTTAAACCTGGTGAAATTAGAGGATCGACAAAAAAGGCAGCTTCGCCAATGCTCAACCAACCGTCCCCAGTAATTTGTTCGGCATAACCACGAATGTTAGCACGCGCTCTTAAAGGTTGCTCAGTGCCATAAAGATCGGAAATTAGTTCTGCACCTTCAAGCATTTCCTTAATGGCTGGGTATTTGTTAGCATAATGATCGAAAGCGACTTGGCGACCTTGAGCAAATTTAGGATCGCGGTCTTGGCGCAAGACCATACCAATACTGACCACATCCTCTTCAGGACATCCATGCAGAGTAGCCAGTTCTTCTTTGGTTGGCAATTCCTCTGAACCAATAAAACGGTTTAACATTGAGTCACTCTGAGCATCGGGTACGTTTTCCCAAGAAATTAGCGGAATGTACCACATCCAACCTTCACGGAAGCAGAAATGTTGGGTATACTCGTCGCGACTAAACTGGGCTAAATTTTGCCAGTCTTGGCGATCGCCGAGACGATTTACGTTTTTGAAATAGCCCCAAACTGCATTGCTTTGAAAACATACATCTTCTTTGTTGTACAAACCAAGATGTCTGGCAATCACGCTGGCAGGGCCACTAGCATCTACTACTAGGTTCGATTTGAGTTTGTATTTTTGTTGCTGATGACGATAAGCAATTGTGTTACCGCGATCGCTCAGTTGAGAACTAGCCAGATCTACCCGCGCACCTTGAATTACTTCTACTCCCAAGCGACGAGCATTGGCAATCAATAAACCATCAAGTAAACGTCGTTCAACCTGAAAAGTTTCATCAAATGTTTCTAAAATATACTCTGGTGCTTCGGCAACATTTTCAATAGATTCATCAACATGAAAAAAACCTAAGCCATTTTTGGGAAAAAACAATAGCTCAAGAGCTTCTTGCGAGATTCCTACAGAACGTAATGCTTTACAAAAGCCCGAAAGAGTACTTTCACCAATTTTGAATTTGGGTTTTTCTTCTCTTTCTAAAACCACTACATCAAGTTGAGGGCGTGCTTGCTTGAGCCAAGAAGCATAAAGAATACCTTGAGGTCCAGCACCGATAACTGCAACCTGATATTCGCTTTTAGAAGTCTTTCTGAAATGATTGTCGTAAGATTCAGTGTTAGTACCCATTGATTGCCTAAGTAAAATACTGGAACAATCAAACAGTAACTTTGATTTTTTGATTCGATAATGAGGTTTTTACTGAAACTCAAATATTTAAATGTCAAAACTTGAGTAGCAATACTTAAATAAAATACTTTCTAAGTAAAAATATTTAGGTAAAAATAGTTCCCAGCAATATGTAATTTTATCTAGTTGTTGAAGCAAAAAAAGAAGACCGACAATCAGCCCAATGATTTAACCAGGTAGAAAGCGATCGCGCTTCTAACGGTTTAGCAAACAAATAGCCTTGTCCGTAGAGACACTGAAAAGTTTGTAATTTAGCTAGTTGAGTTTCAGTTTCGATTCCTTCGGCAATCGCTTTTAAGCCTAAACTTTTAGCCATCATCAAAATAGCTTCCACAATCTGACTATTATTACCCTCAGAATCAATCGCTTCGACAAAAGAGCGGTCAATTTTAAGTACATCAATCGGTAAGCTGTGAAGATAGCTTAAAGAAGAATAACCCGTACCAAAATCATCTAAATGCAACTTACAACCCAAAGCTTTTAATTGCCTCAAAGTTTCCATAGTTGCTTGAGTATTTTCCATGAGCAGACTTTCAGTAATTTCTAGCTGCAAACTTTGAGCTTCTAATCCAGTTGTTTGAAAAATTTGCAGTAGTGAATCGATGAGGCGAGGTTGGGAAAATTGCTTTTGAGAAATATTAACTCCCATCGTCAAACTAGAATTATTAAACCGAATTTGCCACTCCCTTAGCTGATAGCAAACTTCTTGCAAAATCCACCATCCCAGGGGAATAATCATTCCTGTCTCTTCTGCTAAAGGAATAAATTCTTCTGGAGAAACATAACCTCTTTGGGGATGTTGCCAGCGCACTAGAGCTTCAAAACCGATAACTCTACCATCAATTAAAGAAACAATCGGCTGGTAATGCAGCCGGAATTCTCCTCTGTCGAGAGAATGATGAAAATCAGTTTCTAGACGCAGCCGATTAACTACTTGAATATGTAAAGTATCGTCGAATAACTCATATCTAGTTTTACCCAAAGCTTTAGCTTTATACATAGCAATATCAGCATTGCGTAATAATTCTTCTGGAGAATCTATGCCAGGCTCACTAAAAGCAATCCCAATACTGACGCTAGTAAAAACTTCGTGTATGCCTAAATGAAATGGAGATTCAAGACTTTGTTTAATTCTCTCTGCTAGTTTGGTCGCTTCATTTAAAGTTTGAATGTTTTCGAGTAAAATCGCAAATTCATCGCCTCCTAGTCTGGCTAAGATATCGCTGGCACGCAAACAAGTTTTTAATCTTTGGGCAATTCCCACTAAAAGCAGATCGCCACTTTTATGACCTAAACTATCATTAACATACTTAAAACGATCTAAGTCTAGAAAAAAAACCGCAAATTGGTGATTGCGATCGCGTCGATATTTTTCCAAGGCTCGATGAAGATGATTACTTAATAAGTGACGATTGGGTAAATCAGTCAGGCGATCGTACAAAGCATCATGAGCTAATTGTTTTTCTACTTTTTGACGTTCTAGTTCGGCTGCTGCTCTTGCTGCAAAGATTTTCAAGATTGCCAGTTTCGTTGAACCATCTTCCATGGGACGCTCGTCAATTACAACTAAGTGTCCCAAAATTTTGCCCGATGAGTTCACTAGAGGAACACCAACATAGCTTTCGGCATTTAATTTGATCAAATCATAGTCTTGAGGAAAAATTTGCTGTAAATTTCTGGGATAATGACAAGTTGTGCCACCGATGACTCGCTCGCAAGGAGTATTCGCTAGGCTATATTCAAAGTTTTGACCAAAATTTTGTTTGCGCCAGAAGGCTAAAGTACAAACGCGCTCAGGTGAAACTTCTTCTAAACATTCTGTGACGAAAGCATACTGAACTGAAAGCGCACAAGTTAAATGGTAAACTAAAGAATAAAAAAAATCTTTACCAGTTACGGCAGCCGTTCCCTCAACTACAGAGCGTAAAGATAATTCTGTCTGCATATATTGAGTAATATTTTTCTGGACTACCAACAATCCAAGCCAGTCTCCTTGTTTGACTTGTCTAATCTGAATAACTAGCCAGTTTTTTTGGTCAAGATGATCGTCAGTATAGTCAATTTCAAACTCTGTTTTTTCGGAGTTAGCGATCGCCCTAATTTCTGTAGCAATTAAATCAGCTAACTTTTGCTGACTACCAACTATAGTCTTACATATACTTAAGTAGTTATCTCCGATCTTCGTATTTTTTGCCAGACAACTGTTGATTGAATTGTTTTTCCACGCTTGATTAAGCGCAATAATTTCGCCAGCTCGATCAAGCAGAGCAATTTGACTAGAAAAAGCATCAAAAGTTGCTTGAAACAACTGGGGATTACTCCAGAACGTACTTTTTTGCCACATACAATGGACGTTTTGCACTTTAAAGGTGCTATATGAAATCTAATTTAAGAGTTTAAAATAGTCGATCTTCCGTATTCTACCATTTTTATTTTGGCAAAAGGATTTTCTAATCCAGCACTAATTCTCAGAAGACTTTGAGAATAACTGTAACAAAATCCTTTAACCTTTGCCCCGAGAGAAAACATAGACAAAGTAGAACAGGCTTCGGGGGTGTAAGAGTTTTAAGCCGATAATTTTTTCCCTTGGCGGACATACATACCCCTTTAAAAAGTATTTTTATACTATTTTTTGCTTAAAAATTGAGCGCGAGACACGGCGAGGTTTCCGAGTCCTACGTCCTTCGGACGCGCTTCGCGAACGCCATGTGCAATCGCGCTGTTGGGGGATTTTCGTCCGCGAATGGGGGCTTCAATAAACCAAGAAGTTACGTAGCCAAATAGATTTCTCATAATACAAGCCCCCGTCCGCGCCTGTCCTACTTTGTACTAGTTTATTGGACCCCTGTTCCCAGTCTGAAGCAAAAACCTAGTGCTATATATAAAATGTAAGTCCTGTCTAAGAAGGTTGCCAGTTAACCCAATCTTGAGGCTTGAGGAAAGTCTCATACAATTCTGCTTCCCGAGTATTGGGCTCTGGTTGATAGTTGTATTGCCAACGAACTAAAGGTGGTAAAGACATGAGAATCGACTCAGTACGCCCATTGGTTTGTAAGCCAAAAATAGTACCGCGATCGTATACTAAGTTGAACTCTACATAACGTCCGCGACGATATAGCTGAAAGTTACGTTCTTTTTCGCCATATTCAAGATCTTTACGTCTTTCAATAATCGGTAAATATGCGGGCAAGAATGTTTTACCACAGTCTTGAACAAAGCTAAATAAATCTGACCAAGTGCGATGTTCAATTTTCCCTAACTGCTTACTATATTCTGCTGCAGCTTTATCTGGATGAGGACCTTTATATAATTCTCCTGTACCATCTTGATAATCAAAGAATAATCCCCCTACCCCTCTAGTTTCTTGACGGTGTTTGAGGTAAAAATATTCATCACACCAACGTTTAAATACAGGATGATATTGAGGGTTATGGCGATCGCAAGCTGCTTTAAAAGTACGATGGAAATGGGATGCATCTTCAGCAAAAGGATAGTAGGGTGTTAAATCTGCACCACCTCCAAACCACCAAACAGGGCCAGCTTCAAAATAGCGATAATTAAGATGAACTGTAGGGATATAAGGGCTACGGGGATGCAATACCATCGAAGTTCCTGTAGCATAAAAACCATGTCCTTCTGCTTCAGGACGTTGTTTGAGAATTGAAGGGGGTAAATGACTGCCCCAAACTTCCGAAAAATTGACTCCACCCTGTTCTAGAAGACCGCCTTCTGTTAGCACACGGGAACGTCCGCCACCGCCTTCTTCTCTTGACCAACTATCTTCCTTAAACTTGCCACCTCCATCAACTTGTTCTAGTCCAGCACAAATTTCATCCTGTAGCTGTTTCATAAACTGACTAACTCTTTCTTGGGAGTCAGCAGGAGGGGTTGAAGGTTGAGATTTATTGGTTGAGTTAGTATTTATAGCGGTCATTGGGTGATTAAAAATTAAATAAAAAAACTGCTTCACTCAGACTATCTTGATTAGGTGTTGTCGCACCACCATCAAGACGAGGTAACGATAATATCTTTATGAATTAGCAAAATTTCTTAATGAATATTAAGATTCGGCAATAGAAAATTCCAGCTCGAGATGGACATTTTAAATATAAGTAACAGACTGATGAAAGTTGGCTCGAGATCACAACAGATTTGTAACTGTATTAAGTGCTAAAAATTTTGATAGCAAATAAAATACAAAGCAACTACTTTTAACACCTAAGTATTTTAACAATCAAAATTATGCTTACTGCTAAGATTAAAGCGAAATCACTGCTTAGTATAGCTTTATTTGCTAGTACCGTAACTCTGACTTGGCAAACTTCTGCTCAAGCCGAAGAAAACATTTCTGAGCTTTTAGTTCAAACTGCTAACATGATGAATAAGAATTTACCCCTGATGATCGATCAAAATACTCAGTGGGATTCTTCTTTTGCAGGGCCTGGAAAAATACTGAGTTATAACTATACTCTAGTTAATTACTCTACCACACAGATTGATGGTACGCAATTTGCTCGAAATATTCGTAAACCTCTGACTAATAGTATTTGTACTAATCCCACAACGCAAATTTTTCCAGAAAATGGAGTAATGCTTAATTTTAACTACTATGACAATACTCGTAATCTAATTGCTAGAGTACAAGTTACTCCTTCTGATTGCGACAATTAAATTGAATTAATTCTCAATAAATTGCCTTGTTAAACAAACACTCTATGCTGTAAAGAAGGCATCTGCTGGCGTACCTGTTGTAAACGATGAGGATTAATTTCTGCTACTGCTACTCCTGGGGTGCTTCCTGCATCAGCTAAAATTACCCCCCAAGGATCGATAATCATGGCGTGACCATGGGTGTAGCGACGTTCATAATGATTGCCTGTTTGGGCTGGAGCAATAACATAACAGGTATTTTCGATCGCTCTTGCCTGTAATAATACTTGCCAGTGATCTTTACCAGTATAAGCAGTAAAAGCGGCAGGGATAAACAGGACATCTGCGCCTTTACCAGATAAATAGCGGTAAAATTCGGGAAAACGGACATCGTAACAGATAGATAGTCCTAACTTACCAAGACGTTCTGAATTATAGATAGGAGGTATTTCCTTCCCAGCCATGACAGTACTAGATTCTTGATAAGTATTGCCATCAGGAACATCAACATCAAATAGATGAACCTTTTGATAATGAGCTACTTCTTGACCATCGGGAGTAACCAGAATTGCCGTGTTATAGGCTTTAGTAGGATTATCTGCTACTGGTACAGGAAAACCACCACCTAAAATCGTAATCTGAAATCTCTGGGCCATTTTTTTCAGAAATTGCTCTGTTTTTACGGCAATTTCTTTTGCCTGAGCAACTTTATCTACCTCTTTCCCTAAAAAAGCAAAATTTTCGGGTAGGCTTACTAATTCTGCACCCTTACGTACTGCTAGTTCGATTAATTCTTCTGCCTCAACCAAGTTTTTTTCTAAGTTGGGTTTGCTAGTCATTTGAATAGCGGCGGCGAGATATGACTTCATGGAGAGATTCGATTGGTTGTGATGGTTAGCTTTTCTAGGATATAGCTAAGAGAGGACTTGAGAAACCGTATCTAAAGAGAAAATCCTTCAGGTAACAATTTCTCTATGGTTGAATTTTGCCACCCTTTGCTTCCCAGAAAAATTACTTGAGCTTTTTGACCAAATTCCCAGATTACTTGCCTACAAGCACCGCAAGGAGAACAGGGAATGTTTTGGCTATTAACTACAGCGATCGCTGTTATCTTTATTGTATCGCTTCCTTCTACCATTATGGCATTGGCGATCGCATTTCTTTCGGCACACATACTCAAACCATAGGAAGCATTTTCTATATTACAACCTGCAAAAATTTTTCCCGTTGTCGTTAATACTGCCGCACCAACCCGAAACTGAGAATATGGCGCGTAAGCACTAGTTAAAGCTTTACTCGCAGTTTCAATTAGCTGTTTTTGTTGTGATTCGGTTAATGCAACAGTATCCATCGAGTAAGTGCAATTATTGTCTTGCCGCAGAAGCCATATTTTGCTTAACTTCAGGTCTGCCTTGAGTAACAGCAGTAGCTAGAGAATGGAGCATCTGTTCGGTTGTCTCCCAGTTAACACAGGCATCAGTAATACTTTGACCATAGACTAATGGTTTACCATCGTTAGCTATAGATTGATTTCCTTCTATTAAATGACTTTCAATCATTATTCCCATAATGTGAGATGAGCCAGCTTTAATCTGTTGTGCAATGTTTTCGAGAACAACAGACTGTTTATTATAGTCTTTACTGCTATTTCCATGGCTACAATCAATCATTAAATTGGAATTCATTGCTTTTTGTATTAAAGCATTACTAGCTGCTTCGATATCATTAGCTTCATAATTAGGTTTGATCGCGCCACCCCTTAATACCAAGTGTCCATCAGGATTACCTGTAGTTTTAACAATACTAGCCAGTCCATCTTGGTTGATGCCCAAAAAATGGTGAGAAATTTTAGCTGTAAGCATGGCATTAATAGCGGCAGAAAAGCTACCATCTGTCCCGTTTTTATAACCTACAGGCATAGATAACCCCGAAGCCATTTGGCGGTGAATTTGGCTTTCTGTAGTCCTTGCCCCAATAGCTGTCCAACAGATTAAATCAGCGATATATTGTGGCGTAATGGGGTCAAGTAATTCTGTAGCTGCGGGTAAACCAATATTGGCTAAATCTAATAATAATTCCCTAGCTTTTCTTAGACCTGTGTTGATCTCGTAGCTGTTATCTAAGTGAGGATCATTAATTAATCCTTTCCAACCTACAGTAGTACGAGGTTTTTCAAAGTAGACCCGCATCACAATTTCTAACTGATCTTGTAATTGCGATCGCAATTTAACCAGTCTTTGTCCGTATTCTTTGGCTGCTGCAACATCATGAATAGAACAAGGTCCGACGACTACTAAAATTCTTCGGTCTTTACCCTCTAAAATATTACGGATATGGTTACGAGTTTGAGTGACTAATTTGGCAGCTATTTCTGGCAAAGGAAATTCGCTTTTGATAAATGCTGGGCTTAACAAAGGTCTAGTTTCAATAACGTGTAGATCGCTAGTAATATCCATATTTTTAATATTGCTTATTGTAGAATTTCAGTATGAGAACAGGTATTGACAAATAAAACTTACATAATTACTACCAAGTTACTATTCTATTTTGACATCTGACTCTATTTTGGCATCTCTAAGTTCAACTGACATCTTACACCAGTACTTAAAAACTCAATAATCAAGACAGTTCCCATCAATCTATCCCCCTTTTTTCCTTAACCTTTACTCCTTTCTCAAAGATCGTAAATTGATTAACACTTAGGTGCACTAGGTGCAAGAGCTTAGTTTAATAGGGCATTCTGATATAGTTTACAGTTTTTTATGGCAGTAACCTTTAAGAGAAAGTTAATTAAAGTCGTCAAAATATAAGTTAAATCACGCTGTCAAAGAAAAAACTAGGGTTATCCTGTTCAGAATATAAATTAATTAATCATATTTACTGTAAGCTAATCTTCATGGTTACCCATATTGTCACTGGTGTTGCTGATATTGGTTCTCACTTATCAGTTCAGTAACAATTAGTATAGTAATTATTAGTAATTATTTTGTAGTAAATTTGTAATTATTTTTCGCTCTTTTGCAGCCTATCTGTAGCTAAATTGTGGCACGTGGGGAAAAGGGAAAGGGTCTAAAATTGATTTTTCCTTCCCTATTATTTATTAATGTGAGGCAAGGAATTCGACAGGCAATACAAGCTTTTGAGGTTTCCTCAAAAGACATGCCCTTGATTTCGGCGGCAAGGAGTTACAATTTTTTCCACGAAATAATAGGGAATGCAAGCATCTCTCAGGTTATGAATTACGAAATTTCTAGTTTCATTGAACTGACGTTATTATTAGGGTTTTCTGTAAGGCGTGCAACAACTCAGTATTATATTATAATGCTACTTGACGATTAAGCAGCTTTTAATAGCCTTTTGAAATAGTTCATGACCTCTAATATCGTCAAAATCCGAGTCTTGTTGGCTCATTTCTCGGTACTTAGCATCATTTAAATTTAATGCTTGTTGTAAGTAAGCGATCGCCTGGTTGACGTTGCCCTGTAATGCCTGAAAACAGGCTCGATTATAACAACTACTAGCCACATTTTGACCAGGAATAGAAATTTGTGGTAGGTGCTCGACAGCATTTACCATTTTGCTATCAAAGACTCCCAAAGCTTGATCAAAGCAATGTTCTGCTGCTGCCAAACATCTTACTAGTTCAAGCATCAAACCCTTTTCAATCCATTCTTTATAGTAGTTAGGCTTGATTTTCATAGCTCGCTCATAACAAGTTAAAGCTGCTTTGTGTTTTCCTAAACTGGCTAAGATTTTACCTCGGCTAAACCATCCTTGGCGATCGCTATCTAAAATTTCCATCGGTTAGTTGGTAGAACTTAAATATTGTGCAACTATCTTCTATTTATGACGCTCAATTTAGATGTTGTATGCTACATAATATTTTTGGCTACGAAACTATAATAATCTTGATTTACCCTCAACTAGCTCAACATATTTATTACTCAAGAAAACCATTAAGCATATAAATTTGCTACATATTCTCCATAACCATTGTAAGGCAAAGTTTCTTTGATTTCCCAAGATAAACCAGGGCCAGAACTAATAAATTTTTCTGTTGCTTGAGACCATCGAGGATGAGGAACACTAGGATTTACATTAGCTTCAAAACCATATTCATTCGGCTCAATAGTATTCCAGTAAGTAGCAGGTTGATTTGCCATAAATTCAATTTTGACAATCGATTTTGCCCCTTTAAAACCATACTTCCAAGGAGTAACCATACGTAACGGTGCGCCATGTTGTTTGGGCAAATCGTGACCATAAATACCAACAGCAAAGAAAGCTAAGTCATTCGCCATTTCCTCAATTCTTAACCCTTCAGTATAAGGCCAAGGTAAAGAACCTAGATGAAAACCTGGTCCTTTAGTAATCTCAGGATCATAAAAAGAGGTAAAGCTAACATATTTCGCCTTAGCAGTTGGTTCAACATCTTGCAATAAAACCTTCATGGGGAAACCTATCCAGGGCAATACCATTGACCAAGCTTCTACACAGCGAAATCTATATACTCTTTCTTCTAAAGGAAACTTCTGTTTTAAATCGTCAAGATCGTAAGTGCGAGGATTGTTTACTAACCCAGTTACTTCTACTTTCCAGTTTTCTAGAGGCAACTTTTGCGCATCTAACCAAATTCTTTTCGTCCCGCCATACTCATAAAAATTATTGTATTGTGCTGCAACTTTTTCTTCAGCTATCGGTCGCTCAACTTTGATGAACTTAGGATTTTTGGTAAATGAATTTATTTTTGGTAAATTAATACTTTTTTCTAAAGCCGTCTCAGAGGCAGATTTTCCTAGTCCAGAAGATTTTGATTGGCAACCAGCTAGCGGCAAAAGACTTGCCCCAATACTTGCACTAATAAGAGTTTTAATAAATCTACGGCGATTGTAATAGAGTCTGGAAGGCGTAATTTTGTTTTCTGATATTTCCCAAGATTCTGGGATACGAATCAAAGTCATTAGATATAAATAATAAATTGCTGAAAATTAAAGTAGGTAAGCTTTTTAATTGTAAACAAATATTATCTATCTCAGGAAATTTTAACCTTGCTTGCAAGTCATATTTTCAGTTCAAAAAGAAAAATATTAATGTATTTTTTTGACACTTTTAATATTACAGTACAAATATTATATTGTAGGTATAAAGCCCTAAAACAATGCAAGCATAATGAGCCATTGGTTGATAAGTTTATTTTTAATCTGTTCTTTCTGGATATGCAGTAGTAGCATCGAGTCTGTTAACGCACTAACAAATCAAGTTTCTGATTTTAGCCAACAGCAAATTACTCAAGGAGAGAAAATTGCCGAAAAAGCATTTCGAGCCTCTGAGAAAGGTGATTTTGCTCAGGCAGAAATCTATTGGACGGAGTTAATAGATAAGTTTCCTAATAATCCTGCTGTTTGGAGTAATCGCGGTAATGTTCGCATTGGTCAATACAAACTTACCGAGGCAATCGCCGATTTTAATCGTTCCATAGAAATTGCCCCCGAATATCCTGATGCCTATCTTAATCGTGGGATTGCTTATGAAGGAAAAAAGCTTTGGTCAAAAGCGATCGCCGATTATAATCAAGTATTAGAAATTAGTCCTCAAGATCCAGTAGCCTTGAACAATAGAGGAAATGCCAAAGCAGGACAAGAAAAGTGGCAAGATGCTCTAGAAGATTATCAACAAGCTGCCAATATTGCTCCTAATTTTCCCATAGCACGAGGGAATGCATCTTTAGTAATGTATCAAATCGGCGATCGCTCTGAATCTATTCGCAATATGCGTAATTTGGTTCGTAAATATCCCCTGTATTCTGATATGCGCGCAGCATTAGCAGCAGTTTTGTGGGTAGAGGGACAACAAGGAGAAGCCGAAAGTAACTGGGTTGCAGCAGTCGGTCTAGATAATCGCTATCAAGATTTAGACTGGATCAAAAACATTCGTCGTTGGCCTCCCACAATGGTTGAGGCACTAGAAAAATTTTTGAGTCTTAGCTAATTAGTATGACGTACGATTTAACCACTATTATTTTCAATCGTTAATTTATTATTTATCACCATTATACCAATGGCTAATACATCTAAAACTAAATCATTGTCATTTTCTCAGGCAATCCAAGCAACTCAATTGTTAATGAACGAAATGACCACAAATCAATTGAGTGAAGCCGAAATCGAACAAGCAATATCTTCTATAATAAGCACCAAAAATGGTGGACGGGGCTTTTTCGTTTCTTATCTTACAAGTGATATGTGTTTGGCGGATAATCCTTCTGTAGGAGTTATCAATGGATTAAAATCGTCGATTGAAATAATTAGTGAACTATTGACTAAAAATCTGGCTATGTCTTCAGCTATGATTATTACCCATACTCGTAACAATGAGCCAAACAATGTTGAAGGTTCACAAAAGGTTTATAGACGCACTACTAATTTAATCCAACAAATTAAGTCACAATTAGTCAAACAAGAATTACAAAAATTACGAAAGACTATCAACACTAGACAAGGTCATTATCAAAATTTTTTAGAACGCTGGAATTATGATGCAGAGCAACAGCAAGCAATTCAACAAGCGATCGACAACATTCTAATTTAAAAACTATGCCTTACCCATAAGTCTATAAATTCTGATGCTCAGAGGAATGTAGCAACTTCCAAGTGGAAACATATCATGTAATCTTTATAGTACTCTCCAAAGAATTTTGACCCCAGGAAAACCATCATGTCGGCGAGCCAAAAATCCTCCAAGATGATTTTTCCTTTAAAGATCTTTGCGCTGTTTGTTTTTGATGTGCCTCAATTATGTCTTCAAACTAGATTATTGAAGATTTCCAAAATCATAGATAGGTTTAGTATCTGCCCAATCTCCGCTAGCTTGTGGAATACTAGCATGAGGCTGTTGAGCTAGATTGTCGATAATCTTGATTAATTTTTTGTCTGGTAGCGCAGCATACTTTAGTTCTTAGCTTGCCCACGATTGACCAAGGCAGCGACCTTAGGGCAATCGCATTGATTTTTTCCTTTAGTACTTCTTTAGCCAGAGTAACTAATTTAGCTGATGTTTAAGTACTTATAGATAAGGCATAAAATTTAAACTAAGTTGTATTACCAGAAGAAATTTTACATTATTCTCAAAATCACATTAAAATTAGACAACATTAGAAGTAGTATCAACTTCAAATTTATAACCAACGCCTCGCACTGTTTGAATAAACGAAGGCTCAGCAGAATCTATTTCAATTTTTTTGCGAATTTGACCTATGTGAACATCAACAACTCTTTGATCGCCTACATAATCATAATCCCAAACATTTTGAATAAGTTCATCTCTACGCCACACTCTTCCTGGTCTAGTAGCTAAAAAATGTAACAAATCAAACTCTAGAGCCGTTAATAAAATAAGTTTGTCATTTATTTTTACTTCTCTGCGTACTGGATCTATAACTAAATTACTAAATACTAAAGGTTGTTTTTCTGAGGTTGTAACTGTTCGCTGTCGTTTTAAAATTGCTTTTACACGATACTCAAGTTCTTGGAGATCGAAAGGTTTAGTTAAATAATCATCTGCTCCTTTTAAAAACCCTTCTTTTTTGTCAGCAGCATCAGAACGGCTTGTCAGCATTAAAATAAATACATCAGTATTGCTTTGCATTTCTTCGCACAGATTATAACCTAGAGCATCTGGAAGATTAACATCAAGTATTACTAGGTCTGGATTAAACTGTTCAAAAATTTTCAATGCAGTTTGCCCATTTTCAGCAGACTCTAACAAATAGTTTTTTTGACTAAGAAAGCGAAATATCAGATTACGAATTGCAGGATCATCATCTACGACTAAGATTTTAGCAGAAGCTGTATGCATAATTTTAACTAGTAAACTAAGAACTTAAGGAAAGAATCGCTCAAAGAGACAAGCAAAGCTTATATTCAGTCTTTTAGACAATTATCGATGCATAATCATATAATGCCAACAACATAGATCACTTTTATAATTATATCTATCTTTATTTTTATATAATCTTCATGTATGTTCTCAATATTCATAATTAAAATTCTTTATATATTTTTGGTTATCTTAATAGCAAAATCTCACCTTTACTAAGTATTGAAAGGTGAGATTTTAATGTATGATTTACTTTATTAAAATAGAATAATTAACCTGGCACTGAGCTATTTTTCCGGGAGGCTACCCTCCGAGTATCTTCGCCGCTACAGCGTTTCACTGTCGAGTTCGGGATGGGGTCGAAGTGGTTCCACTG
>JAAUYG010118079.1_pt1 | contig 16456 bp, 7 predicted proteins | sample 7278091 | NCBI WGS metagenome assembly JAAUYG01 (sample SAMN14350201, study PRJNA611818) | marine sediment metagenome | isolation source: surface marine sediment (0.6m) | place: French Polynesia: Moorea | collected 2018-08 | reverse complement strand
CCCCTGTTTTTCACCTACGGCAAAATACGCTGCAGGGCTGCTCCGGTGTACACTGCCGGGGTTTAGACCCCCTGTTTTTCACCTACAGCAAAATACGCTGTGGGGCCGCAGAGGATATATCTACCAGTAATACGTATACCTCTTCTTTATATTTTAGGCCACAATAGGCATCGATTTCTTATCAAAAACTATGTATTTGGAAGACAGAACAGTAAGTACATTAGGTATATACTAGTATACTAGTAACTTACTAACTAGCTAAAACGCTAAAAAGATTTCTGGTGGCAAAAATTAGCACCACGTTATATGTGAAATCATCATAAGAAATATTCTACAAAATTTCTGAATATGTTGTGATGTAATTTGCGTTTTCTTGTACATGTTGTAAGCGTTATAATACAGGTAATCCTGTTTGAGCGATATGACTGTGTTTTACTGCTGCTAATAAACTGCGGAGTTGTATAATCATGATAATATGTGGTCTTAAAACATATATACGTTCATTATTGTGTATTGCGTGTGTGTATCCACCACGTGGAGGTTGAATAAATAAAATAAAAAAATAAAATAAAAGTTCAATAAATAGTACACAACCATGTTGAGTTGTCTTATACATGTATCAAAAGGTGGTCTGAACTCTGAAAGGAGGATGTAAAATAGAAATGGTTACAGTGTCACTGCTTATTTAGAGCTAATCTTCTGGATTTTATGGTTGATCCAGATCCGGTTACAGTTGTGGGACACAGCAGGCCAGGAAAGATTCCGCAGTCTCATCCCTTCCTACATCCGGGATTCCTCAGTCGCTGTTGTCGTGTACGATATCACAAGTAAGTCATTCTGCAATGATTAATATGATTAAAGAATGTCAAGATGTTTTTTTGGGGGGGATATTTCTGCAGTGCAAAATTGTAAAGTAAAATCTATATTTGAGTGGTAGTTATTATCTCATGTTGGAATATGTAACATAGGTGTTGCCACTTCAGTGCCCACCACCAGACATACTGGTATGGTACATGCGTGTGACACTTCTCGAAATGATAAACTGTATAATGTAATGGCCCGGCAATCTTCTTAAATTTCCCCGTATCTTGTTTATGAGTCGAATTTATGATATTCTCTGTTGGACCCTGCATTAACACACACTAGGATGAATAATTAAAATATTAGTTTTAATTTTAAAGAAAATTTTGAACATTTGTGATTGTAAGGCGCAGACACCAGTATACCATGGGTCATGAGCCTTTCCTGTTGATCATTTTTGACAAGGTTTCTCTACAGGTTTTCATTGATTCGCTGCTGTAGTGGATCCTTCCATAATAAAATTTTAGATTTTAAATCTGTCTTCCTTGATTTTCAGATGCTAATTCTTTCCAACAGACTTCCAAATGGATAGATGACGTACGAACGGAAAGAGGAAGTGATGTCATTATCATGCTTGTAGGAAATAAAACTGATCTGTCAGATAAACGGTAAGGCTATTACACGTACATGTGTCTTGTGTGGTGTGCCTGTGTAAAACTATAGCTCAGGTTATTGAAGTTAATACTTGGAACATGTTCCTGTACCATACAGGCTCCATTTAAGCATAGGTTTTTGTGATCTTGGCTTTAATAATTAAATATATGTAGGTTAGTGTTGGCAGTATTTCGCTATATTAACTTATGTGTTGCCATTTGGAAAATGACGACAAATTATAAATTTCATTAGTAAAATAAAACATGAGACCAAGACAAAGTTTTCAATACACCTGAACAAATAGGCTAATCAGTATGGCAAAAAAAAAGGCAATTATAGATTGTGGTAAATTTTACCTTCCTGTTTGGTGCAAGTACTATATCCTCTAAAAAGGCTGCACTGTTTTATCAGCTTTTCACAAAGTCTTAAATATTTCTTGAGCTTTTCACAAAGACTTAAATATTGGTTTCTTGCAGGCAAGTCACCACAGATGAGGGGGAGAAAAAGGCCAAAGAACTGAATGTCATGTTTATAGAAACCAGTGCAAAGACAGGCTACAATGTGAAACAGGTTGGTTTGTTGGGGTTGAACTGTGAAACTGGTTGTGTGTTGGTATTGAACTGTGAAAATAGGTTTGGTATGATTGGTATTGAAATGTGAAACCGGTTTGGTCACATGCGTTGGTATTCCCAACCGATCTGATGAATGCAAACCTCTCGGTGACTGCCCGACCTTGAAGTGTTATATATAGTTTCAGGGGGGTGGGGGTTGGGGGTGGGTTGCTTTTGAAAGAATATCAGTGAGTTTGGATGGTGGCTTGCATTTCAAAAAACATTGGTCATCCTTGAGCAGTAAGCACTGTAAAGATGGATTTAGCATGTTTAAGGCAGGATATGCCACTTAGGATTGGTATGCAATTTGTAAAGCCTGTTTTTCTGCTGCTGGTTCAGGCAAGTGTGTGACATGGTTCTACAGTTGGAACCATCCCGCATGTACCATATGTATGTACATGTATAATTAAACCAGATCCAATCTCACGTTACAACATTTTGATTTCCTTCAGTTATTCCGGCGAGTGGCGGCTGCATTGCCGGGTATGGAACAAACAGAAAATAAGAAGGAAGACAGTATCCTTTATACCTCCTATTGCTACTACTAAAGGGGAAACAATTAATTCTTATCATTAAATCATCTTGGATCTTTCACATAATTCAAGACAATAATTGCTTGAAGTAATGAGGGTTGATGCCAGTGGGAATTTTATAAATAGAAATGTGCCCAGTTGCATGCTGTTTATTCCTGCCGTTATATTCTAAGGCCCTAAATGTAAAAATATTTAGGGAGACTTTAGAATATGCTCAGGGTTGAGGGATGTTTGGTTTGAGACGCATACCCCCGGTGCTACCCAGTAGCTGCATGGCTGTGAGTTTGAAAGTGCTGCTTTGCCAAATATTACTGTTTGCTTCCTGGCCTTGCGTCAAGTTGCAAATTGGAAAGCTACCATAAAACTGTTCCATAGCCTGATATTTACAAATGTGAGTTGCATATAGAACGGCTTGGTGAGAGTTGGGCTCTATTTATATATATGCATTTGTATACATGCTATATGCATCTTGTGCATTTCGATTGGGAAACACATTTGGAAAGCATGGTTGTCCACTGGTTAACTGCTAACTCCCGGCTGTTACTAACATGGCTTTCCCCAGTCATTCCTGTGCAGCTGTCTGGTAGTGCATCTTTGGTGCATTAGTACTAAGGTGTGTGTTTTAACAGTCAGTGTGGTAACTTTAGGAAAATTCAATAGAGGTTATGGAAATTGCTGTAATTGGAGTGGGTGGTGGTCTGTCTGTACATTGCTTTACCAACTGTCATATTGACATGGACATGTTTAAAATTTTGTAATTTAATTCTCATCGCGGTACAGTGGAACGTGACATTTTATGACCACCTCAAACTTAAGACAATTCTCAATGTCGGCAGCATCACAACTGTCTGCAATGTCTAATAGTGTCAAAAATAAGACCACCTCACAGTGAAAGACCAGTTTCTTACAGTCCAGTTGATGGTCTTAATGTATGGGGTCCACTGTATCCACATTTGTATGTGACGGGCACGGTCTCAGTTTCCAAGTAATTAACAACAGTTATTAAATGCACAGTGGTGTAAGGCGTGATAAACCTTTGCTTCTGTCAGGGATTAAGGACTTGTATGTATATTATCATATGGGCGGGTCAGTGGTTCCAGTCTACCCCTGGTCCGAATCTCAGAAATAAATTTGATAAACAACGAACAGGAAAGCAGCCTGTGAACCAATGTATGTCAGATACCCATACATCATGTACCTATGGCATTGTGTCTCACCATACCATGCCCCCCACCCTCTTTGTATACTCTAGACTCCCTCCTAATAGGGACAGCCCTTATGCCAAACTATTCAAGTCTTATTAGAGAGGTGCCTTTTGGTGAGAGGGAGCATCACATGCATTCTTGGTACTTGCCGCCAAAATTTGTGTCCTTTCTAAAGGGGTGTCCTCTGGTGTGCTTGAGACTCGAGCATCTAGAGAGAGACCACTGTTCATGTCAAATGACTTGGTAAATTATCTTGATTTCACATGTTTCAGGTATGTAACCATCTTGACCGCAGATATAGTTTACCTCTTAACACAGGTGTTAACTGCTTTCCAAATGACAAAACTTTAAGGTCTTCTCTTCGGTCTCTTTTCTGTGTGTCTCATCCGTTAAACTGTCCCCTCTCCTATTTCATCCATGTATTTTCATTGAAGGGAAATATCCAGGAGCAGCTGGATAAATCATGCATAATCACTATGGACTCTAGATGCCTTATATTTCATGTGTTCAAAATGTTCAACCATGTGTGTGGAAAATTGCAAGATACGAGAGACTAGTACAGTGTTGTACCGGTAGTCTCAATCCTCGGAGAAAGTAGCAGCAGCATTTTCCAGTACTTCAAGAACCTACTGGTACTTTTGCCACGGGATGCATTTGTCTCTGTGCCATACAGTTGCTGAGCATGAAGCTGGAACCAGTTGATGCAACGATGTGGGACCGCAATCATTGTGCCAGCTGACACCAGTGCGTCCAGTTTACGACATGTGCATGTGGTTACTTTTTTCATCCATCTGAGTTTTAACAGCGTCTAGTACTATGCATGGTATGCTTGATTCAGCTCCGGTAGCAGTTGCAATGAAATCATAATGTAAACTTTCAAGAAGCCGCTGGCAAATCATGAGGTTCCATCATTGGCAGTACTACAGTAGTCTAAACAGCTGTTGAAAAGTTCTTTCTGTTCTGTCCGTGTTAATCCTTCCTCTGTAATCATGGTAATATATTCCCACACAAGTGCGGACAGTCCTTTTCCTCAGTTCCTATAGTCTTGGGCTGTCTGTAGATAAATGTAGCGCTGTTTGTATATACTGTACTGTAGCCTGATGTAGCACATATTTCTGCCGCTTTCTGATAGTTTTAGAGCCGCATGCCTCCATTAGATGTCATTCTGCATGATTCTGTATGTTGTACATGTTGTTAGTATAGTTCTATTCGGTCAACCTCGAACACTTGACTTCTACACAGGTCCCACTCTGACCGCGCAGCACAGGTATAGCACTTGGAAAATGTGCTGGAAAGGAGTTAAAAACATCTTGAACTTCAGTTGGAGAACCTGTACATGTATGTACTTAGGATAATCTGTAGATGGAAAAATAGAGTTTTGGTTGCATATGTTATATCTACCACACACATCGGATTGTCTTCAGTAAGATGCTGGTCAATATTTAGAGTAGGAAGAACATGCTGCACAGTATTACCATTTGTTGTCACAATTAGAATGTCTCCACCAAGCCACAAGCTTTACTGGCATGATATATCAGATTGGACAGCAATTGTTTCCTCGTTTTAACCCACTTGTATACAGATTTCTAAAGCCACTACAGAGTATTTGCACTCCAGTTCTGTCTACCTTGCACACGCTGCACTGAAAGAACCATGCTTTCCAGATGTAGAACTTCACCAAAAAAATAAAAGCCTTTGGAGAGATACATGTACAGCAGCCTATACATATTTTGGAATATTTTTGCTATATCCTAATTGACTAATTGGGAAAAAAGATCTCTGAAGAAAATAAAAAGACCAATATGAATTAAATAATGCCTAAATTTGGATTGGCTTGACTGTGTTTGAATCGGCATCCATTCCCACCATTGAAACCATGCAAAGACCGCTTTGTTGTCTATTCTGGCATCATCTTGGCACCATTGTTGTGTCATGGCAGTAAACTGAAATAACCCACTCACAATAAACTGAAATAACCCACTCGACAAATGACAGAACCTTGGTGATCCTGGGACCACCAGTCAGCGATCTTCTATTGCCAGCAGCTCTAGGCTAGTGGTAAAATAACGCTAGGTAGGGTGACTGTAGATCTGTCCGGCATCAGAAGTCTTGCTAAGGTCCTGCATGAGTCATTGGTGCATCTTGTACTAGTGGAGGCAGGTATACTTGTATGTTATTAAATTGCTTCCCAAAGAAAATAAATTGTCTTGTCCTAAAATGGCCTTGATACACTTTGCCCAAATAAAATATAACCTACTGATGGAAGAATAGAGCTTACTGGATCCTGACAGTGTAATCTGCAACCAAATTGTGAATTTTAATATTGGCAGTCAGATTGCCGATGCATTGCTATAATGCTCTGCAGAAAGAGCACCCAATTTCCTTATTATTGCTCGCCAAAAAAGGTACTTTTTCTCAACTCTTGAAGAAAATATTTCTGCCTGATGCTCCCTGTTTTTTGTCATTGAAGGGTATCCAGGATACTGTTGCCAATGGTAGGCAATTCCCATTGCCCTGCTCATAACATATGGGTTTCGGAGCAAAACTTAATATGGCAGTGGATGCCTTGCCAGGCATAGAGTCTTTAAATGGAAGGTTGGCTGATACATCGATGCACAAAAAGAGCAATGCTTTGAGGAAATTTTCCTAAATTGATGATTTCCCAATCCATTGATTAATCATTACTTCTGTACTGACTCATAAAGGAAAAATCATCAATATACGAGTCATTTGACCTAAATCATGTAAATAGGTCCTGATTTCCCAAATGCTAGGTGAGCGGTTCGCTGCCATTTTCAGCCTGTCCGTATTCCCTCAAGATGGAATGAGGAAACTCTGCATTTAGTTTTCAACCAAATTCCGTTGTTAGAGTAACATTTATAGATGCAAAACTAGCATGAGATGCCTGCTCCTAAGTAGTGTTTGCAAAGAAAGTAAATAATGTAATTTGTAGTAAACTGGAGATATCGCATGCTGGGTATACATGTCAATGTTTGTGATCGTGTATGGATTATGTATTCATGATTTTAGTTGGCAAAATATGATTATCATTACGGATTATTTATCTTGTGATTTATAAAATCTGTTCTTAAGTTTCTTTATGCAATACGTACAATTATTTGTAGTTAAGTTCTACGTGTGATTTGAGTTTTGTTTTTCCTTAACCCTATGTTTCCAGTGATTGAGGTGAAGTTAAAGGACACACCGTCTGAACCCGAAAAGACCGAGAGCGGCTGCGCATGCTGATAATGGGCGTAGTGTAGATGAAGTCTGTAGTGTATTTTCTATACCCGGGGTTGACCTCTGACCTCTAACTGCATGAATGTCTCTCGTGCTAACCGTTTCTGTTTGTGTCCATAGCAATGGAAAAAGTCCTTAACACTTTCAAAATGGGAAGGGAGTGTTTGAACCAAAACTATTAAAATATAAACAAAATTTGGTAATGAAATATATATTTGCCTTGAATATACATGTGATGCTGTTACTGTGTGCAAGTATATAGTATCAAAACGTTATAATTTACATGGTTATTTTTTGAGGCATTACCTCAATTAAGATCTCGCTCTTTTTGAATGCTTATTACCAATAGGTCCATTTCCACAAGCTTTGTCAAACTAATATTTAGCTTCTCATGTTGATGATCGACATATAACTATATTCAGCTTTATGTAACCTTTAGCATTATAATTCCCTCTTTGAAATAGGATTTTAAATAGGGCGACATTCCTCCAATAGAGTCAATACTATCACCCTTTTGTAATTGAGCAGAGACTACGAAGACTGGACAGAAAAATAATGGTGCTTTATATGTACCCAAAGACCGCTTTGTTTATTGATGTTTTATGCTGTTCATGGCTAGAATATTTTTTTTTGCTGTTAGAAGTATATGTTGACATTATACCCACCCAAGAAAAGAATCATCAGGTTCAAACAGTGCCCTCCAGTTTGTAAAGTTCTTTCGTTATTATATTATTGTTAGCTTCAAATTAGTGAAGTTATGGGATCTGGGAAATGGATAATTGGCACTAAAATAGTTGGCTTGTTCTGCAAGCAGTAAGATACTGGTACTTAACATTCTGATTCACCTAAAGTCACTACCACTTTACAACTGTTAAAAATAAATTTATAAAATTTTCTTCATAACACTCATGAAAAAGCAAATGTCAGTCAACCCATGTCTGTTTACTGAGTTTACCCTTATTTATACATGTATAATCCTTTTGCTATTTTCTAAGTATGTACATTCGGCTTGTTAATATATCAATGAAAAAAATTCTTCGCTAAAATCCGTTTTATTACTATTACAGCTTTGTGTTAAAAGTACTTCCTTTAAATAACAAACAGGCTTGTATGAAAAGATATTTTTTCTTGCTTTTGTTTGTTGTTTTTTTTTTTTTTCATGTGTGCATGTCAATTGAAAGTGTAAAGTTTGGGTTAGTGTAATATGGCTTCCATCAGTAAATGGACCTAATTCATGATGTGCAGTACAGTTCATCATTGGGGAAAGCGTGACCTTTATACACGTGTGTACATAAGAATGTGTATTTATACTGTAAAATATGGTATCTATTTTGGGGTGTGAATAGTCCAGGAACTAAAAATTATAACCTAGTGGAACATGTGGAAGTCACCTATTTCTTTCTTTTTTTTTAAGGCTGGAACAAATTAGATGGGGGTGGGCATTTAAGAAAGGTCAGTTCAAGGTACATGTCTATGTGTAGGTAGAGCACATGAAGGGCAGCAGGTTAATCAATTTACCAAGTTCTGGCTGTTGAAATGGATGGCAGGATTGAAATCACTCCATGTACAGACTGCAAAATTGGTAATCATGGGGGTCATGTGTGTAAAAATGGTACCTAATGTATTTAATGGCTATATTTGTTGGCTATATATTTTGTAAAAAAAAAAATGTATTATAAACTCTGCACCAGTCACTTCTAATAAATTAGATGAAAGACAAGTTCTTTGTTGTTTTTATTTCCATTTTATGAAGTACATGTATTGTCAATTATTGTATGTACCTGTACTACCGGTAGTTATACTAGAGTTCACCTCAAACCCTTCCGATAATCTTTATTTAACCATACCTATATGTACCCGTATTCTGGCAGGGTTTCTTTCTACAATCTCCTCTCCATTCTCCATCTGTGATTCCACCACTAACATTGCACATATTTAATTAGCATGATTGTGCCAGCTCAATCGTTGACGAGATTTGATTATGGCAAAAACAAAGAAAACTATATATCAAGCCCTGGAGGTATATGTGCTCGGCAGAGGCATTCTTCGTGAGCTGATCAGTGAGTTTATGAGCTGACACTATGCAGGATGTATGTTAAACAGGTTTTCCATTCCCTAAAGTACCGTTAAGAAGATTTCAGTTTCCCTGCTAGTAAATTCATACGTGTTAATCATTCTGGGTTCAAACTTTCAGTAGTATTACCAGGTATAGTGCATGAAGATAAAGAAGCTTTGTTTTTAGAAATCCCAAAATGGTTACATGCCAGGCAGCGGCTACATATATTTACAAAAGAGAACTATATACATATATTACTAGTGTGCTTTGTTGGCCAAGTTAGGAAGTTCATGTTGTGGTGAGCCATTGCTACATGCAATATATTTTGACAAAGATGACTACATTGGACTTTTACACATTCAGTAACTCAGATATGTTGTATGTATGGGATGTGCTAGTTCCATACAACCCTACCCAAATCAGTGTCCACTTTATGTGGTGCCTATTTGATGTAGTGGGAGTACATGTGCAATTGAGTGTTAAAAATTCCTGGCTAACAGGTCACAGTAAATATGTTATGAAGCAATACACAAAATGATTAAAACTGCTTTCTGTAGCTCTGCCTCAAATTTGATGGAACTTGCTGGTATTACCCCTAAAGAATTATCATATCACTAATTATTTTACTTGATATAAACGCAAGGCAGGAACCATACCCCGGTAGGTCCAAGGCATTTCCACCAAACACCTGCGAGTATGAAACCTTAGGGTTGTTGAGATTGATTGTGTGTTTTCCTGCATTTGATCAGATTTTTCCTTAACTCCTTGCTCAGTTGAACTGGAGCCCAAGGAACCACCAATAGAATTGCACAAGACATCCACCAGTGGCTGCGCGTGTTAACCTAGTTTCATTGTAACAAATCACAGGATTGGCTGCTTCACTTTGTGTCCTTCAGACTGTTGTGACTTTTCATTTTATACAAGATTTCTGAATTTCATTCTTGTAACACTTAAGTGCCAATATTTGGGTGCTTTGTACTGCTTAATGTTCTTCAGTCAAGCGCCAATATAAAGTCCTGATTTGCTGCAATCTCATAAGCACCACATGCCAAATGTTTCAGTGCATGAACGTGGTAAATTTTTGTCTGTTGTACATACGTGCTGCAAAATCACGTGGGTAATAATTATGGAAGCTTGAAGCCCGTTATCACTGATCTTGAACAATACAATACACTGTATTTATGAATGATTAAAACACCCCTGTGGGGTTTTGATTAACTTGAAAGAATATTCATTCAGCTTGGTGTGTCGGTGGCTTTACCAAGTTTCGGCTTCAGTATAAAACGTCCTATAATAAGTCTTGTCGATTACACGTTTTACTTGCAGTTACTTGAAAGGCTGGGAGTTAGGTGGTTCAAAGAATGTTGGAGCCACATGTACAATTCTTGATTGATCTAAAAGACATTTTATATCTACGGAATATTGCAATATTCATTAGGTTTGTCTTGCCTTTTAAAAAGGTACCATGAAGTACCTGTGTTGTTAGGTGTAATTATCTATATTTGTCAATCTTACATCGTGAAGGTATTTACCAGTACAGTGTGTTTTGTTGAGTGACATATTTTTGTCAGACGTAAAAGCTTGTTTCATTGAGAATTGTTGAAGAAACTTGAAAATTGTTGATGCAGCAGAAATTGTTAAAAATGGTTTTGAATGGTTACAAATGCATACTGAACAAAACTGTCAAACTGAACAAAATTTGAACATGTTCTGGGGGTTCAACTTCAGTCATTTTTTGCACAGAACAGTAAAGCTCTATTTTAATGCACGTCAGCTTGTATCGATTATATACTTGGATACAAAAATGCAGTGAACAAATATTGTATGAGAATCGCCACAAATTTTATTCACATGCTTATGCATTTTGCATACCGGTATTATGCAAGAGCTTTGACGGTGTCATTTGCCAGTGTAGCTTGCATACTACATATTTTCTGCTCATAAGCCTTGGCGTTAGAGGCTCATTTCTTGAAATGTCCACTAGTGCTCTTTTGGATGAAAAAAGGCCATGGTTCCATTTTAAGTCTGCTTTGTTTAAAGAAATATTCCTCCCTGTTAAGACCATCTTCGAATCAAGGCATTTTCTCTAAAAGCTGAATGGGTGGTCTTGAAACGCAGGGACGACTGTATTTACCTATTTGCACTACAAAAGAGAGCTGAATGTTTGCTGTTGGTGTCGCTTTCTGATACTGAAACAGCAAAAACAACTAGAAGCAAATTTAGCTACATGTATACATTACTGACATGTTAGTTAGGTATTATTGGTAAACGTTGCTGAAAAATTTTGAACATTCTTTTTCTCAAAAAAAAAAAAATAATGATTAGAAAATGCTGTTTAATGCAAATGCATTCTTGATTATCCCAGCTCTTTCGTTTTATATATAGTTGAGTGAATTTGCATTTGGGTGGGCATTAGACTGGAGTGTGGCTACATTATCGTAGCCACCGATTTGTTCCTTTGGTAATCAGACGAGAGGTTAAAGTGTCTTTCATATTGATGGGCATGAGGTTACATCAGACAGACTAAGGAGCTGGTCTTTGTGTATATGGGTGCTTTATTATGCGCAACATTTTTTTTCACATTTTGATTAAAATTGCTTCCCTCTTGGTTCATTATTGTGGCATAGCCCTCAACAGGTATTTGTTGTCTTTTTTCCAAATAAAAATACCACTTTTGTGAACTAGAAATACCACTTTTTCTTCCAATAATACCACTTTATTTGAACTGGAATGTCACTTGATTTCCAAAGAATGATTCTGGTACCACTTTTCCAAACAGGAGTACCACTATTTTTGAGCAAAAATACCATACTTTTTTTCTAAGAAGAAAGCAATTTTTTTCAAGCAAGAACACTATGCTTTCCATTTGTTCAAACTACCATGAGAATTGGGCTTATGAATTGGGAAATTATCTGCCGCTCGTCTTATTTAGGGAGACTCAAGCTTTGGCTAAAAATCCAGTATGAACCAGTGATGACTAGTCCTAAGTCCACAGGAACCTTGGTGAAGTCATGTCAGCATATTGTGCCATCAGACTAAAATGACATGACAATTGTTCCAACATATGTGAGTGCCAGAAATTGTTAAATGCTTCTTTAATATGTGAATGCCGAAAATTGTTCCATTTCGTACATACAGGTAAGGTGGGAGCAGGAAGTATTATTAATTTTGACCTAGAACAAAAAAGAACGTTGTACATGGCCTGGAAAAAAACTACATTTCCGTAGTGGTCCATTTTCGAGGTAACGTGACTTCTGCAGTTTGTAATTCTATGCAGAGTGGCGGTTGTACTAGTATACATGCACATATCAAGAAGTGTCCGGTGGTACATATCCAAAGACCAGATATCGAAAGGTCTTTGGTAGATCTCTTCAGACACATTACTATTCAATGATCTTTTCTTCGTTAAGCCCACCAAGTCATGTTGATAAATTCCCTCATTGCCAAGGGTTCAAAGACTACAACCAAACCCAATTTACTTGTGATCTTATTGATGTAGCAGCAAGTACAAGCGTGATTCTACATTGTGTGTCTTCTGAAAATAAATATATATCTTGCCAGTATAATCTATCATACCTTGGCAATCAAAACTACAGATGCCCACCCCATTGCATATTGTACATGAAGTACCGGTACTATTGTTTTTGTTATTTATATGTAATGATGTTCCATCGCCCGGGATTAGATACATTAATAATTGTGAAAGAACTTTCTTGGCCTTTGATTAATTAATGATGCATGCCCTTGGTTTCATACCTTATGCAAGTTATCATAATTTCTGTATGTTTGGTGCCAGGTTGAGTTGTATATGAGCATGAGCAAAGACTTATTTTTCTATTCAGTTTGTAGAAAGTGTACATTGAATTGTAGGTCTTCGTAATGTTGGGGTTCCATTTGTAAGGAGAGGTGGGTTTTTGAGCGGTATTAGTCTATATGTATACATATATATATATATATATATATATAGCACAATGGACTGCAGTTTTGTATGCAAACAAATGTGATGATCTGTGCTTGCATGTTTTTGAAAAGGCATGGTTCTAAAAAATACTTTATTTTACCTGCGACTTTGCTTGAAGAAAGGTTTACTCTCAGTGTCACTGTAGAATCCATTACATGTTTAGGATCCGTGTTGTCATCTTACCTGTGGCATTATTGTGTCCTGCTTATGTCAGTCATTCTATGAGCAAATCTGTGCGATGCAAAAATAATCAATATGACTTGCTAGTCACCCCATAGGCTGTGTCGATCTGATGGCGTAAGGATTGGAAGAAACATGCTTTGTACCCCCTTCGCTAAGCACCGGGGGTTGACGTATGTATAAAGAGGACCTTAGGGTTAGTGTAGTTTGGGACGATACTTAGTAAATAACTCCAGATGTGTCAAGTTGGTGATCAGTCATGTGCTGCTGTTGTTGTGCACAACACACCTTTCAAACCCTAACTTTAGTATGTGTGTACAGTTGCACGCTTCTCATTGGCTCTGTGCCCAGTCATGTGACCACGCTATTGGAACCTGTGATCTGAATGTGTTGCCGGATGTACTTATATCCATATGTGGTCTGGTGTTCGTTGACGTAGATTCTGAATAGCTCAGACATCCCCAGTGCGTTAAAAGTTAGCCCAGTTTTGCAGCAATGGATGTCTTTAAAACATTTACTTCCACCCTATGTTACGGGCCTTTGTGTACGTTAGCAAAGTCTTGGATTAGCAGTTTCAAGATTTGCAGATGCAGAATAACACTTTCGAATGTTAAGTGATGCGAATGAATATTACTTTTTGACTTGAAACGGATTCAAACTGTCTGTAGCAATCCTTATTTCAGTTAATCAGGCGCAGTGATCCAACTAGTGGCTTCTTAGGGCTAAGTGTTTGAACTGGAAAAAGTTGTTGTAGGCCTTCTAATCATCACTTTTGTTCATAATAACTTTTGATTATGATTATCAGATGGAAGTTAACCACATCTATGTTGGATACAAAGTAAATATCGTGCCATAAAGTGTTATGTTTGTAAGGAATTTTATCATTTTCATCCCTAAGAAAAGTACCAAGGATTTTCATTTATAACCGTATACACAAGTGTATAATAGCGATGCATGCCATAAATAGCCACTTACCTTATTTTGCTTAGTCTGTGTTTTAAAGGCATGCTTTCTGGTTTGCTGTATGCAACACTGTACAATGCTGTGCTCAAGGCTGAAAGTTAACAATCATTGGCTGCGTTCATTTCAGTAAAGTTAGTGTACTAAAGACAAGCCCATGCATCCATGGGGATATCGAAAATCCATTTATAGCCTAAACTATGTTAGTGAACTCTGTTTCTACGCTTCAGATTTAGGTTTCCTCTGGCAAACAATTATACATGTTTTTGCTCAATCCTTTTGCAGATGCGTATAAAATAATTTATAAAGTGTTTCCTTTTTGCCATTGTGGGTACCATTGGTATATGGAGCGTAAAATGTTTCGAATGTACCAAAATTGAAAGGTTAGCTGCTTGAAGGTTAACAGAATGGTGATAAAGGATATAGCTAGTGTTCTGTCACTCGCAGAAACAGGAAGGCAGCGGGACTGTATTTATGGTGTAGAAAACTGTGCTAAGATCTTCCATTGGCATTCCTCAATTACGACGTTTCTAATGTATTTGTGGAACATCTGGCTATGATGTTTGGTAGCAGAATAAATACGCAAAAAAAAACAACATTTGTCTTCTCTTCTGTCCATCACATTATTTACACACATTTGTCTTTTTTTTGGAAGGAGTTATTCAGACGTGACTGATCGCGGTTTATATTAATTTGAATCTGCTGTATAAACCCAATATCTGAATTTATATATATCGTCTTTACAGTGATGCTTTAAATTAAGCCATTGATATACAGCGGAACTTCGTCGGCCGGATAACTTCACAATTCTAGACATAACGAGCCTTCTTTGAACACCCAAAGAAGACACGATACAATTGGATTTCACAGAAAACTGCGACCTGGGTTTCAAGTATACAGAATCGGACGACTGAACTGTAAACCCCGGGACTGTAAACCAATTGGAGACCATGATATCGTGCCATTCAAGTGGACTAAGTTTGTGGTAACCGTGCTTACATTACGCTGCCCCAATTTTTATTAGGTTAGGCCAGTTCACTGGATCCGGAAAGCTCCATAACAGGCACAGCGACTTTTGTAACACAAGAGCTGCACATTTACACTCTACCCAGTAAGCAACGTTCTTCCTCGGCCGCTCGTATGCGTGCGGTCACACAATGGTCAATAAGAGATTAGGGAATTCGTTTTCTAATCGGCCTCGAACTAGTTGAGGTCAACTCGGCAGGCTCCGGAATACGAGCTCATCCGAAGATTGTGAACTGGCCTGTGTATTGCACGCAGCCAAGCACAACGCAAGGCTTGTGTTTACCTTTTCGTATGGGTATAAACTTATTTCATGTGTAACTTTGAAAAATAATCTATAACGATGTACTATAATATCACAAAGTCCGCTTTAATATTAATATTTCTCTCGTAAGATCTCACTATTAACGTATTTTTAAAGCTTAATGTGAACGCTCATAATGACAGGCGGCATTTACCATGTGTTTACTTGTACTTATATATCACTTTTAGACAAGATCGCAAATACATGTGTTGATGTGGTCACCAGTACACTCACCTGTGATATACCTTACTTTATACCTCTTAAAGACCGGATTTTCCTTAATTTTTGCTCCATTAGATATCGAGATAACCCCGATGTTGACCCCAGCACAGAAGAAGGAAACCCCCCGAGGCTGGTGGTGCTAGGCTAGCGCAGTGGCCGGATATTCCTCTGCTGGCCGCCTTATTACGTCATCACCAGTCCCCAGTATTATTATCTACATGTACCTAATCAGTTCTAGTCACACCGCACTGCAGATCGACCTATACATGTATGGCCGTACGTGTCGCCCTCTGTGGTCTTCCTGTAAACTGTGAGCTTGCATTTGAGCTATTGATATTGTAAAATTACCATAGATTGTGCATCATAAGTGTACGTGTGTAACCGATGAGCGTTGTGGACCTTGAGGTGGAATTTGAATGCACAATGGCAGCAACTTACTAATACATGTAATACTGCCGCTTCCGAGTCCTCCACCCCCTCCTCCACTGTTCCTCCTACCCTTTTCCTCCTCTTCCTTCTCCTCCTCCTCCTCCTGCTACTACTACTACTGCTACTACTACTACTACTACTACTACTACTACTATTACTACTACTACTACTACTACTACTACTACTACTACTACTACTACTGCTACTACTACTACATGTACTAACTACTACTACTGCTACTACTACTACTACTATTACTACTACTACTACTACTGCT
>JAAUYG010140762.1_pt1 | contig 16459 bp, 5 predicted proteins | sample 7278091 | NCBI WGS metagenome assembly JAAUYG01 (sample SAMN14350201, study PRJNA611818) | marine sediment metagenome | isolation source: surface marine sediment (0.6m) | place: French Polynesia: Moorea | collected 2018-08 | reverse complement strand
TTTTTTCCCCTGTCTCTCCGCCCCCCCCCCCTCTCTCTCTCTCTCTCTCTCTCTCTCTCTCTCTCTCTCTCTCTCTCTCTCTTTCTTTCTCTCTCTCTCCATGGCTTAGAGCCTGACATGGCATGCTGTGCCGCCATTCTGTTTCTTTCATACCGTGGCAGTGAATTTTTGTCTCTGAATAATAGGATCGCGGCGGTGAACATTATACTGCGGCTTTCCACACCGAAGACTGGCAGGGGATTCAGTACTGTGAATACATGTACGTTGCTTTTCCAGAACAAAACCAAAAAAAATGATCGATTTTTTCTAACACAAGATACAATGTGGTTTTGAGCTTATTTAAAGGGCCACATAAAATAAATGGGTTCAACATAAGATTCAGGCCTTTATTGAACATGTTCGAGCTCGAAGAGACTAGAGAAGTTTGCTGCTTTGATTTGTTGTTGCATTCCCGTTTGAAATACCGTTGAGCTCACGTACCGGTATGTATTTTGTAGGCTCCATGGTGCGATTCTGACCATGCCATCTCGTGATATTCCATGGCAACAGATTTTGTGGGGTAAAGGTTTGTTACCGAGTAAACAGAAGTTCTAACCTAGGATAAAGCTGAGATTGTTGGCAGAACTGGACAGTGGCCTGAACTGGGATATGAAAAGAACACAACCTAATCCCAGGAGGGGGGGTGGGGGGGCTGAGTGCCAAGGCCTAGTCAAATATACACATAAAAACCTGTTGCTGCCAATTCAGGACAAGTGAGAAAGTCTCAGCATTGTTCTCCCTTCACAAATAACTCCTAAAGGCCAACTATGATAATAGTGTTATTTCACGTACAAAATATGCCATTGCTGGAGTTGCTGCTCTGGCGCAGTCTTGCACTCTATCCCATACACCCAGTGGCTCTATTGCACTCTCAGTGGCTCTGTTGGCACTCTGTTGCACTGTTAGCTATCATTACAGCGGAATTTTTAAAGTGTTCCAAGATGTGACTTCTCAGTTATGGCTGCCATAACTGGCCGAGAACTGAGAATCAGAATCTGAGAAAAATAAAAAATATCTGGGCATATCAAGAGCCATACCAGATCTTTGCCACATTTTTGCATACCTAGGCTACATATAGACACAGGCTATTGTTGTTGACAATACAGCCCCTGCAGGTAAATTCCAGGAAGGGGGGGGGGATGTGTATAATCTGGGAATATAACTTTCTCCAGAATATTAAGGCTCTTGAGTCTATGGGCAGGGGGTGTAGGTGGACTTCTAATAGGCTGGCTGAGTCAGGAGAGGCTCATAGTAAACCCACAATCTACCTGTCTGAAAAGGTAAAGTGATTGTTATCGACTGCCTGTGAGGGGAGAAAGTCCCCTGTGGTGATGATGGTGTAGTACTAGTAGTAGTCCTTGATTCCAACTGTTAGGGCAGATTTTAAGAGTTCCGCAAACGGAAGTTTTGGGGGTTAGGGTGGCATGCACTGCTGAGCACATGTCGGTTTGTCTGGTCCTGATTTGCACTTGTACAAACTGTTTACACAGGCTGTTGGACAGGATAATTATACATGCACTCTGTATGCCTCGGTATTGTTCAGCAAACTACTGAACAAACACACACATGTTACCGCTGTTCTGAAACCAAAAAGGCAAGAAGAAAAGGATGAACAAAGACCGCTGCTTAGCACTCCTTTCTTATTTGGATAGCAAGTGGCACATGAAGAGTTCCACAGACTGGACGTAGGTAGCCGGTCCGGTCCGGTCCGGTTCGACTGGCCACTTCTGGCGCCATCTGTGAGCTGTGTATTTGCCTATGGATGTGGTGAACAAGTGGGGAAACTTAAATATGGATATTAAACATAGCCTTGTTGTTTGTATGGGTGGCTGATGAAGCTGTACAAAGAAAGACCTGGGACAAGCTATGACTGTTGCAATTGGGCTGAATGAAGGCCCCGTTGAAACTTCGCTCAATCCACAGTTTCAATGGTGATGTGTTGCTGCCTACAGAGCCATTGTCTGGGGGAAAACTTAGTGAAATCCGCATCCATGTCTGAGATCTGTTCAGACGTGGAGTCTGAGGACAGCGGGAAGGCGCCGTCCAGTACAGCATCGGACGACAGTGGAACACCCGCTTTCACGCCATCTTGGAAGATCACGCAACACACCAAGACCTTCGGGAAGAAGCTGAAGTTCGAGCACACCTCAGTCCGGGTGGTGAAAAAGTTCTATCTGAAAGTTCGCCCAGGAGAGGAGAGCAAAATTGTGAGTATGCAATATATACATACTCAATCATTAGTTGTATTGATTATAAATGTGTCCATTAACAGGTGACAGCAAGTGAGGTAGTTTAACTCAAATTTTAAATACCGGTACTATACTTTTAGGTTCATCCGCTTGTTAACATATATATCCCAAAGAAGAAAATTCAAGGGATTTCCATGGCATTTATAAGTTTCTGTTTTCAGTGTGTGTGTGCCGAGACTGCTGACAATGAAAAGCATGTACCTAATACATTTCACTAGTGCTCGTGGTATAGTGTGCAAGAGATAAGGTTCCATGCGAAACTTTTTTTTTTGTTGTTTGGGGTGGGGTGGTTATCGATAGATTTGCCCTTAAATTCTATCCCTAGAAATTTGTGTGCAAATCAGTTTTCATCATGGTCTCCCAAAGTTATGTGGAACAGAGCAAAAAGCAATCTGCATCATCATGCACAGTTCAATTCTGAATGTCTGATACCTAAATGGTTACATTATGCTTACCTCAAGCCCTTCTTGGTAAAACCGTACGGGTACCTGATTTTCAACCCATTGTACAATAGTGTTAGGAACTATGTTCAACAATCCGAAATCCGAAAGTCTGAATATATAAAACTGCATTCACACCTCCCCAAATTTAATAAAGAAATCCTGGTTTGTTTGAAGAAATACTTCATGCCGAAATCATTCCAGAGTTGGGATGGAACTATTAATGTGGTTATATTAACCATATGTTGTAAAATCCCCATCACACAAGTTTGAATTTCCCTTTGCTGTTTATTCTGACATTATCAGAAGCATCATATAATGAAACATAATAATGTTTGGACTTGTTGGAAGCTGATAGTGATAGCAGCTGCAGTTGTGCTCCAGACTTTTCACATTTGTCGCATGAAAAATGCAGTTACCGGTATTCCTTGGATGCGTTCCAGTGTCCTCCATAGATTACTTGGAACAAGGTTGTGACATTCTGGCTATTATACGGAGTTTTTTGCAGTAAATGTACGTTATACTTTATCTAGTATCAGCCACAAAGATATTGTTGGTGAAGGTTTTCGTTGAGCATGATAGCCTTTGCTTTGAGTGTTGACACTGTGATTCACAGGTAAACACTCTTGTTGTGTGTTGAGGTTACCTGTACGAGTGCGGACATTATCGACAAAAATAGACTCGGGAGGACTGGTTAATTCACCGCAGGAGCTGCCAACAACATTATGAGACTCCAAGGATTGACATGAACATGTCCACGGATTGTAGTGTTGTCATGGCCAAGTGACTATGAAAAAGCCCAGTGGAACACGAACCTGGTCCTCAACGGGCTGTGTGCCGGAATGGTCCTTAATGAATGAATGGTGACAGAATGGCTATCAAAATCACCTTTGACCACATGTGTTGGAATGTTCACGTTAAAGCCTATGGTAGAAACTTATTGCCGTTTACACGGCAATAAAATATTTCATTTGTGAAGCTAGGAATTCCTGGTTTTCTGCTGAAGGTTTCTGTTTGAATGGCAGTGGTGGTTTGAGGTGTGTGTGTGTGGATGCAGAGGTCATGTTGTGGCCAGATGAGCCTGATAAAGCCAGGAAATTGAAGACCAGCCTAACTATGCTGATAACAGGGATAAGAAAGCTTCAACTGTTGCTGCATGATTATAAGGCGTAAGGCAAGCAACCCTTCCAGGATAATCTTCCAGTCACAAAGTTACCTGAGTAGCAATCCTTATATCCTGCTCACCTGGTCTACAGGAACCAGAACAGAGCATTATCTCTGATGGGTACTTATCTGCACAGGTTGTGATGGCATTCTGTCATATCAGTCAGACATTAGGAAGGTGTAAACCAAGCAAACAGCCAGCCTGCTGATGGTATGCTCAATGGCATATATACATTTGGATATGACAGCTTGGTGACTCAGAATAGCTAGAGATAAGGAAGGATATTTTGATTTTGGCTGTGCGACCTTCAACCTGAGTTTTATCAGGTGCTATGGAACAGTGCTATTGCCTTGAGTCAAGAGGAGTGCACTGTTTTGGTCAGTTCCGCAATTTAAACTAGCGATATCTGACAGGAGTGATCAGGATTCAGGGATAGAGATTGGCAATCTCAGATTGAAGATTGCATTTGTATTCATGGCTTTCCAAGCTTTCCATGTTTGTCTATGCACCGGGATATTGACCCGTCCAACAGTTCCATCCAATGCAGGTGCCTGAGCCATGCCAGGCTAGGTCAGTGTTTTATGACATAGTTATGTCACTTGGGTCACATCATTATCACCAGCATGACAGTATGTGCCTGGGGAGATTGAACCTGTTGGTCCTTGGTGGAACAAATCATTGCTACCCAAACAAGGCTAAATGATTTTAGCCCCAGGTTAGCTAAAAGCGCATCTTAGCCCAAACAAGGGTAGATCTGTAACTTTTGCTGCCAAAATCTTGGCCCACACGGATGTTTTTTGTGGTGGTTATCAGCCCGAAGCCAAATACGGTGAGTCAGGAAAGGTAACACATCAGATCTCTTTGTCACTTTATGTTGTCAAAAGTACTCTCTTTCAGTCACTTTATTGCCAAAGTCTGACATTTTGTTTGCTGAATGTACTAAACCTTGATGTTATTGCCCACAAAGTCAGTTTGTTTGCCTGTACCACAGACCAGACTTTGTATAAGATTTTGGTACCTGCTGACTGCTGCGAAAGGCAAGGAAGTTGAAGGAACCCGAGAGAGCCAGCAACAGTCAAGATTTAGCAAAATTTTATCTCCAGGTTCATATATTGATACACAGAATTCTGATGACAAAAATTTGCTTGTTTAATCCTACACCAATTAGACACGTTAGATATTACTGTTTTGTTATTTCCTGTTATATGTGAAGTTTAGAACTTTCATTACAGGTTGTTTGTTTTTAGATTCAATTTGTATATATGCATTAATATCCATAGAAAAACTAAGCAGAGAGACAGGATTTTATATTTGCTGAACCCAAGATAATTGATCTGGCTTGGATATGATATTTTCACTGTGCTACCAAATCTTTGGTAGCAATAACTTACAATATACATGTATATATTGTGGTAATTGCCTAGAGACTTCTGGGATTACCGGTAATAATTAGGAACAAAAACTTTTTTTTCTCCTGTACAGTATATTACTAGAAGTAGACAACATATAGCCCCATGAGGTACTAGAAGAGGGAGATAAGAGTCCTTGATCACACACTGTAAATAAACAGTGAATGCAGTCGATTTTCTCTATATAGCAAGCCAACAAGGCCCTAAATCATATACTTGTAACTTACCTGCCTGTCTGCAAGTATCGGCTACAGTGGAACCTCGGAATTAGGGACACCAAAGGGACTGAAAAACTGTCCCGAATTCTGAGGTGGTGTTATTTCCCAGGTCCATTTCCATGTACTGGATAGGCCTATAGGGACTGAAATAGCTGTCTTTAATTCCCAGCTTGTCCCTATTTCTCAGGTGGTCTTAAGGACAGGGTTCAGTGTATATGTAATTGAGGTCAGGTGACTCAATATCAAATGTCTGACTATGCTGGCAAAAGCACTGCATGTATACTTCACATTCTTGGGTTAGATATGCACTGTCCTGGTTGTATTCAAAGAATATTTGGTAATGTTATATTGCGATTATATATAATGAGAAGCATGATCGAGATACAATTCGTAATATATATTTATCAACTTAGCATAAAGTAACCATCTAAGATGGAAATCATAGCGTACACATATCTGCAAGAGCAAAATTCAATTTGTCATTATGTCTCCATGCAAGATTTGTATTAAGTTTGGCGGAATCAACCACAAACTGAATAGCACACACTAAAACTTTACAAGCGCAAAGAGGACAATTACTAACAGGGGGGGGGGGGGAAGTTACTAACTTATTACATAACTATAACCTATCTCATGTAGCAGACTTCCATTGGCCAAACATTGAACTCGTTATCAGGCTGCAATATAATTGTGGGTGTCTGGGAATAGATATTTCTATAATAGTTAAAAATAAATTAAATACAGTTAGAACAGCACTTGAAATAGATACATTTTCCTTTTCATCATATGAATACCTGTAAAATTTAAGACAGTATGTCTAGCTACCAACAGATCTCCGTGCCACAAAAAGGGAAAAACATCTAACATCTTTCGGATAGAACCTCGAGTTTGGTTGATTTTAAACAGTGCAAGGTCATATCTTGTCTCCGTTTCAGATCATATTGAAGGTATACCTGGACAGCCACCACGAGAGCTCGGTTGACGTTCCCATTACTCCAGAGACAACCTGCGCTGATGTCATACTATGTTGCCGGGAATCCGACGATCGGAGAGAATACAGCCTGGCGGAGCTCTGGCGGGGATGTGGTAAGACTTAAAGCATGTAAAGCTCAACATGCACAGAGCTCGCTCTAAAATGATGGCCTGTGTCCAGACAAAGTCCAGTCACAGTGGTCATTGACCCCATGCTACACTTTATTCTGTGTAGAAGAATGCAAGCATTTACTTCATTGTTTCAGTGCATTGCTAGTATTCACGGGTACTGGTACATTATAAGTATTATGTTCTAGCAGATCTATACACTGTGTCACTCAAGATTTCTATAGTGCCCAAAGTGAAACAGAATTTAAGCAGATAGTTGTTAGCAAGTTAGTTAAATTTTATTTTGTACAATAACTCATTGGTGATCGATGTATACAGTGGTCCCTCTCTTAAAGGACACTCAGAATAGAGAGGACACCCCTCTAGAAAGGACACAGATTCTTGGCAGTAAGTACTGGGAATGCATGTGATGCTCTCTCTCACCAAAGGACACCTCTCTAATAAGGATGGAGTTTCTTGGCAGAAGGAGTGTCCTTATTAGAGGGGGACTATTGTATATGCATAATTTGGCTGAATTTGTGCACAGAGCAGCTTAACTCATTTTTGCCTTGAAAATTAAGGCAGGAAAATTAAGACAGGACATATTTAGTACCAACGTCATAGAATCTGAGATTGCAGTTTCGTGTGAGCGATACCACGACAGTACATGGTCAAAAAATGTTTCTTCCAGAGCGATCACTTGGTGACAACGATAAGCCCTTTGACATTCTCACACAGTGGGGACAGCACAAGGACGACGTTCGCTTCTACCTCAAACCCATCTCCCCTAGTCCCAACACCGACTCGCCCACACTGACTGGTAGGTTGAGCACTGCTAAAAACGGCACGAGCATCACGCACTTTTAATTATTAAGTTTGCTGCTGTTTAAAGCAGAGCTATTGGTGTATGCATAATTAATATTAAAATAAATAATAAATAATAGTTTATTGGCTACAACATTAGAGTAGTGATTCTTTTAGTGATTGTGATTGCATAGCTTCCATTCCAGTTGTCACCTTACACCATATTCATAGTCTGCTAAATACTGGTAAAATGAGGTTTTAGGCTTTACCTGTTATAAGACTTCACCATTACGGGGGAAAAAAAGAGAAAAAGAAAACAATGCTCGAACTTCTTAGTTTGTGATAAACCTCTATAATTCCCATGATGAGGTGTTCTAAATACCTTTGAACTGCAAACAAAAGAACATAGAAGGTGCGGTTCAGCTTTTGTCCACAAACTGTGAATTGACCATTGCGTAACATTGACAGAAAGAGAGAACCTGTAGTTAACCAGGTCCCTTTATGTTGGTCATTGAAGCAAATCGCGAACTTTGCCATGAGGCCTGGTATTGAATGACCCACTAAATCAAAGCCCTGTCACTACAATTGCCAATCTAAACCCTGAAATGACTATTACCCAAACCACGCAATGGGAAGATTGTTCAGTTTTGCCTTGTTTACACATCTTACGTCAGCTGTGGTGTCAACTGGCTGTGCGTCACGAATCTGAGGTGTCCACCCAGAAAATCACTGTTTAGATTCCCATAGATACAGAGCATGGGGGGCTAAGGTTTCACATTGTTATGTAAGTAACTTTGAAGTAGCAATGATGTGTGCTCTGTATGGCACATACAGGGTAGGTTATGGTTAACTAGAAAAACGCAATTACCACCATCCGCTTTCAAGTGAATGTTCAGAAATTTAACTAAAACATTTTGTGGCTTTTCGTATTCTCTTTGAAGCAAAAACAACCATTTTCCAGCTCAACTGGGAATATTTTATGAATAAAGTCTTACAAAGCTACTGTGTATGCTGTATTTAACTGGTTAATTGCACTGTGACTGATGCACACACATATCGTGCATTATTATTTATCCAGTATGGTGGGAGAAATGACTTTTAACAAAATTCCACTTTGTAAATTCCATTTAACAAAGCCAGTCTAATATCTAGTTGTCGGTGATAGCATGATGGGGCTGCATGCACATTCTGTCTGTGAAACATAACACATGAACAGCATGATCAGTGAAATAATAAAAGAAAAATATAAATTTTGCTCCTTTTCATGTTAAATCTGTTTCAAAGGAAGCTCAAAGCTGCAAGGAAGTAGAGTTATGATATTCATTGAAGCAAAATAATGGTTGGCAATGACAAATCCTTGATTGGTTCGGGACGGCCAGGCGAGGTTTGCAGCATGACTGATGACGCTTTGTGAAAGAACACAAACGCTGCTTCCGCTCTCCTCTTCACTGTGTGCGTCCCTAGTTTCTGTGTCCACGATTGCTCCGTCTCTCTACTGGTATTTATGGCAAACAAACAGGAATTTCCTGACATGCGTATGCCATATAAATTCAATAGGCACATGTACTAGGAACTTTGTACTTGTCTATTGCCATGCTACAGCCACTGGGGTCACCTGGCCGATGTTTGCAAGCTGAGGCCAAATACGGAAGAATGCGGCCCGGGTCTAAAACTCACAGGGTACTCCACTTGAACTTGGGATGCACTTTACATGGCTGAGAGCGAGTGTGTAGTGGGTAGGGCCTGTGCTGAACAGGTTCTTTTGAAGGGTAAATATTTTGTTGATGTAGCATGCTATATATGGGTGACAGGTAAAGCTCTCGGCTTGGCCTAGATAATGTATTTTTGGGAAGTGTAAGATAGTCCTGCCAGCAAGCTTCAAAGTGCATGATGTCTAACTCTTAGTGCGGGAAAGCAGGGAATAACAACTAGCTCATTTTATTGGAATAATACTGACAATAATATACATTGCCTAACAGGAAATCGTGTGAAGAAACATGGCTACTCCGAGTAAGTATTTTGGGTATTGGCTTCCTGGTGTGTTTGCTGTAACAGCCGGGGTACAACTTCCTGATACGTCCTGTGCAGTGAACTCTATATGTTCTGGCCTGGTCACAAAACTCAATGTTATCATCACAAGATGCCAGTTGGAATCTTTTAACACACCTGTTCCAATAAAAGGCTACAAATGTAGGATGTCGAAACCAAATTTTACTCTTTAATGCTCACGTCGTAAGCTGTGAGAAAACTGAAATGAGACAAAGGCCCGAGTGATAATAACAAGACACCATATACAAAGGTTAAAGACAATTAAAATTTTAAAATGACAGTTCAACACACTCAGAATTAAGTCCGTTGTATTTTGAATAAAGCTGTGACTAAATGATTTAAGATTGAGTGCTAACATCAGTATTGATTTGTAGTACCTCTACATTAGGAAACTGAATGATCATCTTTAAATGTGCCATTGTATGGTCAAAAATGTGACCATTGTTGACCCAGACTTGTAAATAAAGGTCGAATCTTGTAGTACCCTGGGATTCACACAATTAATTGGCCTCTTGGTAGAACACCCGAAGAGCTAATGGAAATTTTACAGCATGACAATTTGCAATTCTAAAAAATCAATTTCATGTTGTCCACCCCTGACATTGGACAAGGAGCGCTGGACAACGCAAAATGTCACTCTCGCTGCAACTCTCAAAAGCTGTCACTCCAGTTTGAATACAATTTCTCTCACGCCCCCTCTCAGGTAAGGAAAACTATTTTCCCAGGTTTTCCCTAGCCCCAGAGTTGACACCTGTAACCTTGGTGACAGTACCGGGGTCAGTGGGGGGAATGTCTTTTCAATGAGCCAGGCCTCCTTTCCTTGGCCCCAAAGTCAAGGAGTAACACTCCAGAAGTCCTCACTCTGATTACTATTGTATACCTGGGGTCCCATCTTTCACTATTAACCCCAGCCTTGGACATTTCTGTCCTCCCGCTCCCAGACCAAACCCACGACACCCCCATACTGGGTAGAACCCCATGGGGGGTTACTCACTTGTCACCCTCGGAAACAAAAAAAACAACCCCTCTGTTCCCTCCCTCTGGTCACATATATCTCAGCTGTCATATTCCCTCAAGCCTTGGTTCCCTTCAAGCAAGGAGTTAAAATCACCACAGGGAAAATTCACATGGTAGGAAAACACCTGTATGGCGGCTTGATTAATGGCCAAGCTTTTCACCTTATGTTTCTGTTGCTACGCTACAGCGACGGTCAGCAAGTGACCATGAAGTGCTCCGTGCCCATAGCTTTAAATGATTTCTCGTTAATTCGCTTGAATTAAATTGTAAATTTGAAAAGTGGAAAAAGGCACGTCAAAACAAATTCATTGCATCCACATTTATGCTTTGTCCCCACAACGCATTCCTCAGGGTCACTGGGGTTGCTCTCTATGGGAAAATAATGTGCTTGCAAGAATAGCTTATATATCACCCCATCTATAATATTCTGGGCATGTAAATTGCATTAATAATAATAGAAAACACATAGAGAATACTATTTCCAATGCTCTCCCCTTTGCGTAGTGGGGGCAAATGACGTTAGTAATAGAATTTACAAGATAAATTTTAATTTGTTAAATACAAATGTTGGGTTTGAGTGGATTATGCTCTCCTCTTTGCGTAGTGGGGGCAAATAAAGTTTGTAATGGAATTTATCAGATAAATTTTAATTTTATTATACACATGCTGAGTTTGAATGGATTCTGTAACTTTGGTCTCTGCTGGATCTGCTACTGGTACGTGACAACAGAACACAGATCATATTTTAAGAAACACCGATGTATATACCGGTATGTATCTTCTATACATTAAATTAATAACTTCTGCTTATCACCTACCAAAGTACTTGTCTTCAGTAACTGTGGTGAATTGGGCGAATGGCAAGACGTTCGACTTCAGATCAATGGGCCACAGACTCGCAGGTTCGAATCCAGTCTGCAGCATTTTCATCTGCTACCTCATTGCTCGAGCACTTGTTGGCCCAGCTTAGCCAGCCATCAGTTACACAACTGATGGCTGGCTAAATTGGGCCAAGGGGCAGGCCTAAGATGTAGGAGTCGGTCTCATTTCATTTCATTTGCTCTGAGTACTGTAGTATCTCACTGGTGTTGCAGTTCACTGATTAATAACCATTATGTGGCCAGTGTATAATGAAGCAATCCCCTCCCATTTCTTTCCTTCCTTCTTTCCTGCTATGTTTTGATTTTGCTTTGCTCCAGTAAAGAGTCTGGTATTTAATGAAACCTGTTTGATTTACGATGCTCAACGAACAACACGAGTTGCTGGAAACCATTAACATGAATCAAAATACACATTTCCGACATCACCCCGGTTGAACATTAGTTCTTACATGAAAATTAACAATTGGCACGAGACTCGTGCTTTTATTCTGTAGTTCTTACGCGTGCGGCGTGTCGGGGTGGACAGATGGCAGTCTCCAAGCCTGTATGAAAACCTCCTTTATTAAAGCTGTATAGAAAATCACACCGTCACTGTGTGTGTGTGTGGTAAACCAAAACGCGTGCACGTTTTCTCAAGGTGCCGTGGGGAATAAAAGGCCAGACCAGGCCAGACTGTTGACTCTGAAAAACTTTAGTCTTTAGTGGTATAAGATTTGCGGTTTTGTGGGAGATATTTGAAAATTTGAATCTGGGGACATTACAGGGGATAGGGTTAACTCCAATGAGCTTAACCTGAGCTTCAAGTTTATGACCTAGAATTACTTAAATTTGTTTCTGCTTCTCACTGTTCTTTTTTCCATGCAGAATTTGATGTTTAATAACCCCGAGGGATAAGTTCCTAGAAAATCTTTTGGCTTTGATTTCATTTTCCTAAAAAAAGTTCTGGTAACTTAGTAAGAAAATTATAAAGGCTTCTTATTCACAGGCTTAGTACTTAATAGATGTGAAATCAACATAACTTTTAGGAATTGGATGTTTATGGATTCTAGCATGAAACTATTAAAACGAGGATCATACTGGCAGACTGGATGTATTGTTCATGTTGTTCCTTCAGCTAAAACTATATGGCTGCTCTACTGGACTTTAAACCAGACAGTGCCTGTATAACTTCATATAACGACTCCCCCCCCCCCCTCCGGTTGACAGTTGTGATACACAGTCTCTAACCACACCTGGCCAGTTGTAACCTCTGCCACTCCTCTCTGGACAGGTCAAACCTAGCGAAACCTTATACTTTTGAACACTTTGCAGAAAACTTTACCGCTGCATTAACCTTGAACAAAGCATGTGGGCTTCATCAAGGCACTGTCCCGTACTTCCCTCGGACAGCCGCTGCATTTTGGAGCATGGTAGTACCTTAGTCGACTGCTGTGCCTTGCCAAACAACCCTTAACTGTAGCCATATAAGCTTTAAGCCTGTCTCTCCAATGCCCATTATGTGACCCTTAATCGGGTTTAATAAAGATTGTCCCCTTAGTAATGAGAGGGTCTCATCTCCATCGTGTCACCTTTGTCCCCTTCCTCCTGCCTTCTCACCTTGCCCCTCCACCCCCTGCCTGGCTGAGTTCCGCTGGCCCACCTACGACTTCCTTCACCAAATTTCATTTTCACTCCCAAAAGCGTTAATGTCCCCTACAATTACATGTACGCAATCGCGTCCGCTTTTCCGCAGCCGGCGTCTCGGGTCATATAAAACGCTGTGTTCCTCCACCTGGCCATTGTCTGAAATTCATCAGGGAGACCCTAAAATTTCTGACGGAGTTCAGATTTCCCTGGAACGCCGTGTAATCTGTTTGAGATGCATCTCATTTCAAAATTTTGAATTGGTGGTTCAATGTGTGGTTGTTTTGGCTTTAATGTGGTCAGTGGTATTTTGTCATATAGGAATGTTAAATTTATGCTTGTCTTTTATCATGTTGTAACATCCATATCTTTATGACTACCGGTACATGTAGTACCAAAGCGGTATATCCCTAAAAAAAGTGCAAACTTGACCTCTTTATCATACGCGTGGTGAAATTTTCTTTTACATTAAACTCCTTACCTAATAATAGCATTATGCATAACTCATTGCCTTATAATATACATAACTTTACCTCTTGATGGTAAGTCTGGTGCTGGTCAGAGAAGTATACCCTGGGGATGGGGGAAGCAATCGTTATGTTTGTGGATATTGCTGTAGAAGTACATATATATGACAATTACAGTCATTTGTGCTAGTGCTATGTATGCATGTACCAATACATGTATATAATTTATATATAATTTAAAGAATGTAATAATTATAAATGTTGTAGGTAGGTAGGTCCTATTTAGAACAAATCTACCGGTACTTCAACTCAAGTACACAAACAGTGCTTGCCAGCTTTGACTTAACAGTACATAAATTATGTATGAAATGGCCCGTGCTCTTGTTACCAGTTACAATTATGCACAGTGAAAAGAACCTTTTTCAATAGAATGTTTTGAAACAGAAAATGGCTTTCTACATAAATTTCCATGTGCAATTTTCAGTCTTTTACATTTGGTTTCAGTTCATCTGGATAAGTCTTTCAATGTGTGCCTTTAAAATTGTTGAAACCTATATAGTTAGTCGAGAAAATTTATCCATCGATAGAATTTTGACAAGCCTTATGCTAGTCGTCCACTGCCGCATATGGTATTGTAAGAGGTAATCATTAATATGCAATTGTTGAGAACCTCAATCAATACATCAAAGTTTAAAAAATATATATAAATATTTATGCCGTTTGTATGAAAAACTGCTGAGGATTTTTAATAATTCTCTCTTCACTGTAATTTGGCTGCATATTTCACCTGAAAATGCAATCAAGTTTTGCACTCGAGTATAAACTTTGCAAGGGGCCATATTTGCATGATAGTTTCAAAGACTAACCATAAGGGCCAAATAAAATATATAGATAATTCAAATTAAATACAAGTCACAATTCACCACAATACAGCTGCTCTTTTTGCAGTACTTGCGCATAAAATTATCTGTACAGTATTTGTGAAAGCGGCATATTAAAGTCTAGACAGTGTATTAAAATTGCAGATGTCGGGGGTAGTTATATTTTTCCTAAAGACAGGTCATCCAATATTTCATGCATATCATTCAGCATTAATGCAGTAAGGCGCTTAAAGGCGAAATGGTTTGGGCAATTTAGTTAGTTACCTGCGCTACCTGCAGTGAAGTACAAGATACGCTGGTCACCGCTTACTTAGCAGCGCCTCAGGAGAACTCGTATTGTCATATCACCTGACTCCTACATTTATCTTCTGTGACCAATCTGGCCTTACCATATGCTGCTGTGCCAACCAAACCCCTCATTACCAGTCCACCAGACCTTCTGGCGTGGACTTCAAATAGGACCTTGCTACTGGCCATGTACAATTATAGAACATTATATTTGAAAACGCCTATCAGGCGGTGCAGTGTGTGGAGGGAGGATAGAAATAATGATGACCTTTTGTCATACAAAAAACTCCCAAGGGACTTTTCTTTTGGTCACTTGAGCTGGTGCCGGATCAGTCTTCAGCTAGCATTAAAGTTAAAATGAAACAGCAAAAGTGTCTGAATATATATCATACTCAAAACCCTAATATTTGTGATGCTTGATGTCTGACAGTACAGACTCGCTGCCTGAAGCAACAGGTATCAACGTGTCTAATACGAGATCAGGAGGACTGAGAGATTTAAATTTTTCCATTCAAGGATATCCTCCTGTTCCTGATATCAAATTTGCATTTGCATTCACCACTTGAACTATGGACCGGACATAAACGGGCATCTGCGCCGCCGTGAGGTAATCATTGTCGGAGATTTCAATGCACGGTTTTTCAAGTGCAGCACTGGAGGGAGGCCTTTTATAAGATGTCCACTCACAAAGGGCACGCGAGTGGCACGGGCAGGTGTGCTTGAAGAAGTCATATTAAGAAGCAGAGGAGGTGGAGCTATGTGGCTCTGGGCAGGCGAGCCACTCTTTGAAGACGGACGCAGCAGATTGTCTTTCGGTTTTTACCAGATACATGTATGTCCCAAACAAGCCTATTGCTGCCATTGAGTGAGTGGCAGGTTGAAATCAGAGCTGCACCCAAGATACTGAGGTCCTGGGTGAATGGACTTTTTTTTTTCTCTGTTGATCTTCAAGAGACGGCTGAGTTAAAATTGGCTTAAAATTTATTTGTAACAGGAGCAGCGCAAGCCTTGCAAGCAGTGTAATGAGGTATATTAAGGCATTCAGACGGCCTGGCTGGACATGCTAACAAGCCAAGGGGGGCGCAGTGAGGGTCTCAAGGGACAGATGGAGGGGCCATTGAAGGGAAACTTGCACAGACGGAGAGCCAGCCACAGGGGACCAAGGACTTAAAACCCCCAAGATTGCAGCGGTCCCCAGCACTGCTAGGGGTGACAGCGAGGTGTGAGGACATCCACCCCAGCCCGGCAGAGAATTTAACCCCACACCTGGGAGGACACGTGATGTCATGGTGATGTTGACATCATCACATAATATAACAGTCTCTGGAGTTCATTCTACATGGACAAGGTGTGTCAGCACTGGAGGGAGATGATATTGGATAATGCACAGGAAGACCTTGGTGACATTTATTGAGTGTCAACGTATAACACAGCATTAACCACGTATGGATACTAGAACCAGATAAAGTGAGGATTAAGACACAGAAGTACATTGGTGGCAAAGAAAGATTTAAACAGCGCATCGCCATACCTTCTGACATTCGGGCAAGATGAATATCCTTGGAAACCTGTTGCAGCAGGCCTTAGGCCCAGGCTGCGCACCGACCAAACGCAACAAGCGTTTGATGAAATTTCCATACTCCATTGATGGAAAGATGGGAGATGATGAAGCAGACGTGGTAACAGTGTGTTCCTGCTCAACATCACGAACCACAAACTCCAAGGCAGACCAAAGGCCTCCAAAAGACAACAGCTACTCGGAAGGTAGTGGCCACTCCGACTATGAGAGCTATGAGGAAGAAAGCAGCTATGAAGAGAAGTCATCGTTCCAGTCCTGTGATGTGGAGGC
>JAAUYG010042361.1_pt1 | contig 16460 bp, 14 predicted proteins | sample 7278091 | NCBI WGS metagenome assembly JAAUYG01 (sample SAMN14350201, study PRJNA611818) | marine sediment metagenome | isolation source: surface marine sediment (0.6m) | place: French Polynesia: Moorea | collected 2018-08 | reverse complement strand
GGACAATACCCATTGGCTAGCCATTGTTTTTTTCTGGCGCTATGGCAGGTAAGCCTTGTATTCATGATATTATTCGCAGCAGTGTTTGTGCAAGGGACTGGATGCTTTTGTGATGGCCTGGGATGAGCGTGTAGGCCTGCGAACAGCGATTAACAACATGTCAAGTACATCTACCCATACATACATATTAACTACTGGGCTGAAGTATAGAGTAACCAGAGGCTCACCTCACACCAATAAGAAATCTAACACATGGAGTTATAGGATATGCCTGAGGAATATCTCTCCCCCAGAATACGTACAGCTTAAAGACAGGGTGCGCCCTAATAGCGCCGCTTATAGTGATAAACTGTTGTGCGACATCATAGGGCCCACTGACATTACTGAATCAAGCATTCCTATGATGGCGTCACTTGATACGATTTTAACGCGCAAAGCAGCTACGGTAAACTCGAGTCCACCATCCAGCGAAATCATTTGGAGAATCCGAAATAATTAAGGCATTTAATATATTTATTTACCGGGCCTGAATGTTGAATGAAGAGAAGAAATCTTTATATAGACATGTATATAATTATCTTAGAGTAAAACAACTAGAAATGGTTAATAAAACAGACTCGAATATTACAAATATAACACTTGTGGCATTGTGAGCATAAGAAAATTCAAGCACGGGATCTTATCACTGGTTATGCATGAGAGGTGTTTACTCATTCGTCGCCGTGCAATGCTGTGCTCACTCAGGTGTTGCCTGTAAATATATACACCACTTCAAATCTTTTCACGGCAGTTTAAAAGCCAGAAATGAAAAAAAAAATGATACAGGCAGCGCATGCTTCTTGGGGCCCTGAACGCTGGTGAAATATGTGTAAAACAATTGAAATGTACCCGGTGGGCGTCTTGCGTTTCCCTGAACGTGTTGCAAACTTGGTAGAATCATCATGCTTAGTAGTGCTACATGTAAGTAGAAAGTTTAAAAAAGCATATGCCATATAAACTGTTATATTTTAAAATTATGAACCTCGTCGGTGATTATACATGTCACCAGTTTTCTAGTTTTGTCTGGCACTAATTTTACCCAAATACATATAAATCTTAATCTTGCACACGTACACTGTACTTGTTGCATTCAGATGAAGAAAGATTTTAGCCTGATTCTTATGATGTCATTCGTCGAAATCCTGGTAATCTAGCACTTGTTTTCTTTCTTTTTTTCATCTTTTTTTCTTCTTTTATTTGACAGACTCAAATGGTATGGTTGTGGAATGGTATGATCATTTAAAGCAACTAATACTCTAGTAAACAACTGTTCAACCCATGACGTGCCATATTATCTGAAACAAAAGTAAAACTAATATTGAATGTAGCAACTGTGTATTAAACAAATGCTGGTGACAGATTTTGTTGGATGTGTGTGGGTAGGATAATGGGTGGAAGAGTGAGTGCGTGGGTGAGTTTTGAGTGAGTGTGATGGTAAGATAGTTGGTGAGTGAGTAGGTGAGTGCGTGAGTTAGTGAGTCAGTGAGTAAGTACGTAATCGAGTGAGTCGGTGAATGAGTGAGTGGTATGTGGGTGAGTTAGTGTCTGAGTTGGTTGAATGCGTGAGTGACGTACTGAGTACTTAAGTGTGCATGGGTGACTGAATGAATGAGACGGTGGTCAATGGGTGGGTCATGAGTGCATCAATCGCTATGTTGGTGGGTGAATAAGAGTGAGTGAGTGAGCAATCAAGTGAAGCATCTAGCTAGGTCACATGACCTCCAAATCTAATCTCGGTATTTGAATATTGTTATAAATCAATTACCTATGCTTAGATTGTGGCACCGCATTCAGGGAGTGGTGGTCCGGACCTCTGCTGCATCTCTGGATAGTTCAGTTGATTTATTACTGGGTGAGTATAAATGATCTGGTGAACCAGATGTAGCTACAGTCATATCATATATATGAAAAATAGCCAATATTAGAATTGTAAAAACTCGTGCCAAATCAGCCTCATTATTATAAAACACCGCGGCCTTGGAATTACTACTACCCCTGGTAAAGGGCAAAGTGGTTGCAATTGGCCTCATTTCTGAAACAAAGTAAGGAATTTTGTGAAGTGTGGTTGACCAGTAAATTTCTTAATTCTGAGGTGGCCTTAATTCGGGGGTTGTCTTAAAATACTTAAAGTGAGTTCCATTGTATATTTCTCAACGACAACGCTGTATCTGTTTTATGATCGCTCTTCGTTTCAGCTACTAGTTGTAATCATTTGCTATTTCCCTGTACTAAATAGTCTGCTGCATATAAATATAAATTCCACATTAAACTGTTTTCAGTCATATCAAAATTATACATTCATTTCGTCTTTTGTGTGAATCAAAGGCAAATTTTGTTCGTTTCCGCTTTTTCATGCACTCGAAAGAATGACCGGATATGGAACTTCTTCATCGGGCTATACCTAGTGTATTTACAGGAAGGAGTGCTGCGATTGGTAGCCATCTTTGATTTTGTGGCAACAGGAAGCATTTTGCTGCTAGGTGGCGTTCTCGGTCACTGGGTGGACAGAAATCCAAGGCTAAAAGGTATTATTTGTACCAAAACCCGTGTTAGAAAATATAATGCGACTTCTTGACAATCCAGGAAGCATGCTAGCTCTGAAACTGAAAGATAAATCAACTATAAAGGTTGTCACAGTCGTTTTTAGAAATACAATTTTAGATGTACAATTTGACGTAGAAAAATTTTGTTCACAAAATTTATAGCCGAATACACCTAAGTAATGACTCAAAAGCATTGTTCTTAAATGTTGTGCTATTCAAATGAATGGTCATTGGGGGCGTTAAAAATAAAAATACCAATATTGTCTGTGTGTAAGAACTAATACGACTAATACGATCTATAGTGTATTGGTTAGAAACGAAGGGTCCTAACGCTGGTAACATTTCGGGTAATGTGGGAATTAAGAACGCCCGGGAGTCTAAAAAACAATTGAACTTTGACTTTTCATTTTCATTCTCATGTCCACTTCTGGGTTAATGTGACAAGAAATAACCGTTCGCAGCGTTTAATCCACAGGTTGTCAGTAGTTCTCGTGTAATCTGCAGCTGAATGCGTATTACATTGTTACAGTACATGTAGTTTGCTTAAAAGGGGTAACAGCAAAGAAGTTATATAACCTCTTTGGTAATAGCCAGGGGTTGTATGTACATATATTAATGAATAAAGAATTAAAGAAATATATAACGAGTAGGTGTTAGTAAATGTATATAGGAAGGGAGATACTAAAGAAGGGAGAAATTATATATGTTGTCTTATTTCAGCCGCAACTCTCTCCATAGTGGTGCTGAACGTGTCGGTGGGGTTATTGTCTGCCATAGCCTTCGTGGTAGAAACCCTGGGAGGCACGGCACTAACAGCCCAGAAACCCTGGCTGTTCATGGTCTTGGCCAGCATTTTGGTGGTCCTAGGCAACGTGCCCAAGCTCTTTGCCATGACATACACCATTGCTATGGAGAAAGACTGGTTTGTTGTTCTGGCGGATAACGATAATGCTCGTTTGGCAAGTAAGGAATTAAGGTTGGCTTGGACAGAGATTTATATACGCTGTTTATTTGCACGTTAATGCAATGTATACTTAGACAAAAAGATTTACCAGGCGAAAAATAGGTTATCTGCTTAATTATACACGTGTCTCACGATTCAGCTGACCAATAGCTAGTTAAGTTGGTTAAAGCCAGCTGAAGGGGTTTAGTGCTCCAGAGTTGTATCTGCAAAGTGTGGCCTTGACACACACGTTTTACTTCTGGATTTGTCAAAGCTTTAGCGATAAAAGGCTTTAATGTAAACACGAGAAAGGCAAACACAAGTATAGCCGATATCTGGAGCCCCTTTATTGACCATCTCGTGATTTTCATATGTATAACTTTAACATACAGATTGTTACTGAGGTTTATATCAATACAGTTTAGTTACAAGTAACACTTACTAATAAAAAAATGTAACAGTGAGAAATGAAGATGTCTCTGCACCTAAAATAAGTTAACACTTAATAGGTGTGGCTCTTAATAGAATACATGCTGGCAAGTGATTTTCTTAACGATTCCTTCTCCCATAACACTTGCTGATAAGCTAAGTATATTTTTGTATGAAATTTCTAAAGCGTGTACATGCGTACCGTAATTAGACTTACATGTATGCATATTGTAAAGTTTATGTCAGACTCTGATCTATAAATTTAAATTAAGGGTTAATAGCATTCGCGGTATATGCTTATGCATTGAGCCTCCTTGGAATCCAAAACTGTTTAGGCACTTTGTAACGAAAAAATGTGCTATGGGGCTGCCCATCTACATTTATTTTCTCAATTCCCCAGCAGAATATAAATGGCTATAAAGCGTGAGGTTATTGGTATTTCCATATCTCCGGGTCGAAAGGAATCAACTCCGTGACGCGTGCCCTGGACATGGTTTCCATCACCCTGGCGCCGATCGTCTGCGGCCAGCTAATGACGTTTGCGTCCCTCCAGGTGGCGGCAGGAGTCGTGGCCGGAATTTCCGTCGCCGCCATCTTGGTTCAGTATTTTCTTTTAAGAAGATTACACGCCATAGTCCCAGCGCTAGCACGCGAAAAGAAGCACCACAGAGGTAGAGTAGCGATAGTGGAGCATTTTGTCAATTATCACTATTCTTTAGTTTAGGAGTGTCCACCTGGAAATAAAGTATGTATCACTACTAATGTGGCAGACATTTCTGAAGCAAGCATCTGCAATTACTCTGACAAATTACATTAGATACTAAGGGAAAAACGGAGAACTAAAAGTCTGACAAGCGACCTGGATTCAATTCTTGCTCTTATGCACACGCAACATACTACAGTACATTTGTATATTCCCACATACAGGTTAATATAAAATGTATGTAAGTTTCGCCTAGGCCTCATATAGAGAAAAAATACACTTGGGCAGTGGACAACAGGCAGTTATAGGCATGTACGAACGATATACTGTTAGGGATGTACATACGCTACACAAAAAAGTTAAGGATATTAAATATCCTTAACTTTTTGTGTAGTTGATATATGCTATACATGCACGCATAGCACATATCAACTATGCAAAATCGTTAAAGATATTTAATATCATTAACTATATGTGTGTAGTGTAGATTTAGACAATTGCAGGCAAGATTCACTTAGGTGCAGCCAAGTGTCACAGACAAGATACCGTCAAGCGCGTACATGCCAAGATATAGTTAGGCTTGTAAAAGCAGTTAGAACAGATATGAGGGGCCATGGCGCGATTCAATGATACATGTATTATATCTACTAATATTTCATGCATTTTGCCTACTGACGTAGTGTGTGTGTATGGGGGGGGGGGGGGTGTCATGGTCATAACAAATTCGCAATTGTTTTGCACATACGTGTAAGACGCTTTACTAAATGGAATGTTCGCATCCAACAGCGTATTCCAGCCTTGTTATCGCCCTGGAGATTTGTTGAAGGACGCTGGACTAAAGGCTGTTTCACGATCGATTTGATTTGATTGGGATTAAGTCCATGTCGACTATTTTAGAACATATATGAATAGCCGACAGCCAGAAAGGAGGGACCAGATAAGTTATTAAGTTCTTTTGGGGGTAATCCTACAGTGTCTTTTATATGCGGAACCAAAGACAGTTCTAGTCTAGTTTCAAGACGACCCCTGCCGGCAAAAGACAACGTTCCAAACATCAAACGTCCTATGCGATTTTGGCAGTGTTGTATGCGCGACCGCAGGATCGGTTTGCGAAGAAACTCTTGTAGTTTCGATATCTGCCACTGCTGGTGTACAAAATTTTATGTAATTTAAGCTTCAGATGTAGCCTTGTCATGACAAAACGGCACGAGGGATAGTGCAAAAGTAGTGATGGCCGCCAGGCGGCGCGTGTTTCCGGACGCATCTTAATTGGCTGGAATTGTAGTAACATTCTATTTCCGATAGTACTTAGCGCCTGAGAACTTGGCTCATGCCTTGCCTCAAAACTTACCGACGTGACACATGGCAACCCTTGGTCTCATAGACCAAATTTAATTTTAACTTGATCCTGTACAGCATTTTCTGTCCAAGTAATTTAATTTATTCAGGTGGCACCAAGATGGAACTGAATGTGGAACAGGCAGAAAATGCAGATGGTGGCAATCAGAATGTGGAGGGATCACTTCTGCAGAAACCACAGTCTGCTGACGATACATTAGACACACAAGAGAAAGACCGCAGGGCCTGTCAAAGAAAGTAATTTGAATTCTTTATTTCCTTTAATTAGTTACAAGTTTTGTTTGTTTATGTGTACGTCCCTCCGGCTGCAGTCTGAAGGAAGGAAAGACGGAACGAATGAACGAACGAACAAACGAATTAATTAATCCCTTCGTCAGTCCATTCACCCGTTCGTTTGTTCTCATTCATTCATTCATTCATTCATTCATTTCAATTGTGTAACAACAACATGAGATGATTTGCGTGCATGGCCTCATATTAATAGGTAGTTTAATTTATAAATATCTGTTAAACAAACTGCATTACAATGTTATGTAACATGTGCTGAAGCTGATCCATGGGTAATATCAATTCAGATTTCTGGGCAATATCCTCATTCTGTACGAAGGCTGGCGGGTATACATGAGACAGACGGTGACATTAGCAGGTATAGGGCTCGCCTGTCTCTACATGACAGTGCTGTCCTTCAACGCCATGACAGTTGGTAAGTGTCCGTGAATCAGCTGGCTTTACTATTCCTTAGTGTCAAACCATCAGAGCAACAGCGTGGATGGCTTGTCAACAATAGCCGTTAAATGTTAACGGCAAAAAGGAGCACGCGGATTGCCGTTGTCACTTCTTTGTACAAATTTAGTAGAACTGTAGTAGTAGTAGTAGTAGTAGTAGTAGTAGTAGTAGTAGTAGTAGTAGTAGTAGCAGTAGTATTGGTAGTAGTAGTAGTAGTAGTAGTAGTAGTAGTAGTAGTAGTAGTAGTAGTAGTAGTAGTAGTAGTAGCAACAGCAGCGGTAATAATAATGGTACCAGTAGTGGTGCCATTAGTGACTGTGGAGAAAGTAGATCGCGAGGTGTTGATGTAAATGAAAAGAAGGCTAAAATGATTCATAGTTGTGACCGTAAAAGCAACAATACCCCTAGCAATAATAGGAAAAATATCAGCAACATCTTTTCATACGTCAGGCTATGTGTACGCCAGTGGAGTAAGCGAAGCAGTACTGGGCATACTGTCGGCTTTGGCCGGGCTAATGGGCCTCCTCGGGGCAGTGATCTATCCTCGCCTCAGGATGGCCATGGGGCTTAAGAACGCCGGGGTGTTTGGTTTGACGTGGGAGGTATCCTGGCTTACACTCCCCGTCATTTCAATGTGGCTTCCTGGGAGCCAGTTTCATTCCACACTTGGTCATGGTTCAGTGCAAACAGGCGTCAACTGTAGCGGTAACATTTCTGACGTCACTTCGAACGTGGGCCTGGAGGTTTTCACGCCAGCTTACGACGCGATGAAGTCCACAGTGACGTCATGTACACCAAACGAGGGGCTGTCTCAAGTTTCCGTATCGATTATTGTGTTCTTGGTCGGAATCGTGGCTTCTAGATTGGGTAAGGCGGAAGTCTTTGCATGATTTGCCAATGCTCAATCCCAGTGCTCAGCCTGTAAGTTAACATAAATGTAACCGACTTATTGCTCTGAGATTAGCGTGTTAAGGCCCCATGTTTAAGAATTTTGTAATGTATATGCCGCATCGGTAGTAATAAAACATACTGTGACAGCTTTCAGAACTAAGGAAGAACACTTTTAACAGACCTTGATGCATGAATGTCTGAGAAAGTGACAATGTCATACTCTGTGCAAGTCATTATTCGATTGTATCTATATTAAATTTCGTGATCCTGACTTGCCAGATAGATTATACTTAACTATATTAATTAATTATGATTATTACACCTGTGGTCATCTACCATTTTCACTTATCTACTTATCTGCCTCATCACGCTGTTGAAACAGTAGTTGGCCAGCTATTCTATTTTTTTGAGAATTTTCTTTTCTGCTTGTAGTGAAACAGGAGCTTGTCATGTTGCATATTTTCGTATTTGTCAGCATGGCACTGTGCTCAGAACAATAATTTTGTCAGTTAAGTCATGTTTTTCTCTAGCTGAATGCATTAACAGCAGTATAGCAGACATATTTAGGCACCTACCCTACTGACAAACCAACGCATCATGCAATTCTCAGGTCTGTGGGTTGCGGATCTCGTCATAACGCAGCTGATTCAGGAAAACGTTCCAGAAGATGAACGTGGCATCTTCAACGGCACCCAGCATTCCCTCAACATGGTCTTCGCCATCGTGCGCAGTCTCCTGGTGATATTTCTACCTCACGTTCGGACGTTCTGGATCGTGACGATCCTCTCCTTTCTGGCCGTGCTTTCTGGAGCCATCTTCTATTACGTGTACAGATTTAGAAGACGAGGCGCGAAATCTCGCGATAAAGCCGAATCTAGAGTTGATGCCGGTTCCAAAGAAAGCGAGATTTAAATTAGACTGAATAAAAAAGAGACATGGGTGCTAAACGCGATATTTATTTAATGATGCATGTTATGATTCTTGCGACATTTTGTAATAGTTTTAATTTTGTCTACATAGCGCGATATGATTTTGACGCTCGTTAGAAGGGGACAAAAAGTGTTTTAAAATGCTGTATGTCCTAAATCAGCCACCGTAGTCCTGTACATGGACCTGCATGTTTTTATTACTGTTCACAGTGTTTTACTTGTAACATGTACCTTGCGTAGCATATACGGTATATCATAATGCGCAATATAATAAGTTAATATTCATTTGTGGATTTTAGTTATGTGTTTTTTGTGGAGGGAGGTCTAATCAAAACAGGCTATGATACCTTATGCAGGACAGGGTACAGTACCTTATTGTTAAGATATGGCTTCACTGAGTTCATGGTTTGATATTTATGCCCACATCAGCTTCATATTCTAGCGATTCTGCTCTCAACAACGCATTAAGCAAACAATAAAGGCCTTGGATGCTCAGGGATAATATTTTAAAAATATTTTCAGTTTGTACAAGATATGAAGGACATGAAAGAAAATACTATTTTGAGCTAAGTGTATTGTTTTGTTATGTTGGACATCATCTGAATATGCCTTGTACTATTGTTATTTCTTAACATAGGCTAATTTATTGTATCTGTATCTACGAAAAGTCATAGGAATGCTGGAGATATTCGTTTCCATTTGATTATACATGATATTTCTCTGTGTAGTATTTGTAACTTGATTATTTTATTTTGGGTGTTGTTTTTTTTTTTTTTTTTTTGGAAGTAAGGCAACTCATCGCACGAAAAGAGTTGAGAATTACACCTATCAGACATGTATTCACATTTACGTATGTTTGTGAAATATTTACAATATAGGCCAAAATGTTTGGTAGACACATATTACACAATTGGCGTTATTGTCTTTTTAAAATTAACTGAATTAAATTCATCTGAGTCACGGTAAAACTTCTAATAAGCTCCCGGGCGGCAATAAATTTCAGGTGTACCTTAGACCCGGGTGCTATTGAAGGCAGGCGTTTATTAGAGGTATATAATTAGAGGCATTTTTAAAATTCAGTGTCTCCGTACACCCGACCCCTATTAGAGGCCGGTTTTTATTGGAGGCCAGGCGCTTATTAGAAGTTTTACGGTACACAACAGTTGAAAACAATTTTTGTGAGTCCTGAATTATCCGTAATTAGCTACAATTTTTAGCTATAACTTTTCTCATATTCTAAGTTGTGCATCTAAATTTTGTACATTTAAAACTGCATGTGGCAGCCATCTAAACCGTTAAGTATTTAGCTCCATCGGTGTCAACATGATTATGCAGTTTTGGGTACTAAACATCTTTGCTCAGTAATAGACTAGTAATAGCATCTAATGAAGTATATGGAAGCAAACAGCGATAATACTATCTATATACATTGGACGTGTATATGCAGTGTATGAAAATATTTATCCGTCATGCAACTACCTCTGTCTGGATTACATGGTATATGCCCCTTGGTACAAGGGCGCAGAAACATATGCCACGTGATATAATTTATGTTTTACCGTCTAGACATACCAGGGTATACTGTTATTTATTATCCGGAATACCGAAGGCTAAGGGATGCATGCACGATTGATTCAGGAATCTGGAGCAGTGCTCGAGGTCGTATAATCTTTGACAGACGTTGATGTACGACGGCCTAGTTTATTGCGTAATGGGTTGTTGAGTGGGGATGTGATGGTACATGTAGTCTGAACTCAAGCATCATTTTTGAGGTACACGAGATGTTGTATGCACCTACACTAGCTCTAGTTTGTGTATGCTATTGTGCAACTTATTAAGCTTATTATCATATCTAAATATATCTAACTAGTAACAAGATGTGTAGTCTTTTGTGGCACTTTATCCTCAGCCAAGGTTGAGGCTCTTTATGTACATTATTACCCCAGGCATACATGTACCTGTTCAAACCAGCATCACCTGTTCGACTCCCACCGGAGCATACATGTATACACGTTACGAGAACGCCAGTGGCTGACACTGCAGTAGTTATCAGCTGGTACTCATTTACGGCTGGGTGAACTAGCTAAGTAACTATATTTGGGTGAGGATCTTGCCCAGGGACAGGACACCGAAAACCAAGCATACGCAGCGGGGCTAATCGTAATCCACGTTCACGTGGATGAATTTTAACTTTTAATTTTAACTCGGTCCTTCATATCCAAATCATACAATTTGGCATGGGGACAGCCCCCGTAGCCTAGTGGTTAGAGCGTCCGCTAAGAGTGCGAGAGGACGGGGTTCGACCCCAGACCGCGGATCACTAAAGACGTAAAAGTGGGAGGTTTGCGCCTCTCACCTTGGCGCTTGGCATTAATGAGTTAGGCAACCGACTGGCAAGCTCCGGGTCAGTACGAATCTTAGAGTTTCCTTTCTGTTCACCGGTAGCAGAAATGAGTCGGTGGCTTGGCGTACGTAGATCGTTCGGCACAAACAAGACAGGTTCATACACCTGCATGCGCCAACTTGTAGTCAATGATAAAGTATGACCTTGAGAGGTTGGAAACTGACTTTCAGGAAGAAACACAGCGTGCCTGTGGTACTGTGATCTCTCCAATAGAGCTGGACAGTATCCAGGGACTTAATCAGCTAATATGATCTGCAAATATACATACAATGTACGCCACAGTGAGATAGCGTGGCCCTATATTTATTGTAGCTTCATGTATCAACATGACCTTTAATTTATTACGGTGGGCAGTATGATACAACGTCCAGTACCTGAACCCCGATGTCATGACTATCCATGGTCAGACCCAGTGTTCTATTTCTGGGGTTAAAACAACAGCATTATTCGATATTTGAAATATTCGATACTAAGAATTACATTGGGCTCTTTGTGTGTGTGTGTGTCTATGTTGCGGGGGGGTGGGGGGTGGGGGGTCAGAAAAATGTCAAATTAGCTTAAAAAGGGAGAGACAGGGTAGTTACTGGGTCACTATTTCATGCGTTTAAATAATGGATTGCCTCATACAAGCAATCCATTATATTTGCATAATAATCTTTGCATTATTATCATCATGATTATGTTTGGTTTAAGTAGGAATATATTTATAGTGTGACTGTATGTGTGCATTCGTTCAACAGGTTCACGGATTTAATTTGATGTAACTGAATATTAAAAATCATTACTCTAGGCAATAGTTTGAATTTCATACTAAAGTCTTATTATTCAATAGACCGATTAAATTACATGTATGAATGTCCTCTATAACCATACATGTATGTATAACTACCATATTCACCAAAAAATTTGGTTACAATCGTATAGAAAACTGGAGTAGTGCTTTGAAATTAATGATCATCCAGAAAATGCCATATTATATTGACCTATTTTCAGGAAAACACCAACAAATCTTTAAGATTTAGATTTTCAAACACAAAACTAAGCAGAATATCCTAATTTATGGTGGATGAAAAATTTTCCGTAAACGCTGGCGATATACTTCAGTAAGCGGCTTCTGAGAAAACTAATTTTACCGACGACGAACGCCCGCATGACGGTAGTAGCTTTGCTGACCGACGGTTGTCAGTAGTGATAACCCAGTACACGCCTACCAAAATTTTACCCAAAAATTTTATTTGCAATAAGCACAGTGCTAGAAAACGCAACCGTTACATTCGCTAGGCCTTGTATGTAATACACCCTTGTTAAACATGGCGTAAAAAATTGTGTCCTTTACAAATAGTGTCAGCCAGCTAACGAAAAAGATACTTTGTACAAAACTTTCCAGCTACAATCTGAGATAGAAATGCGTAACCCCACGCCTCTATCTGACTAAACCTGTACAAAAAAATTATGTTCTAAAAAGAGGCACCGTCACGGGTGCCATGTTGATCAGATTTTCGACCTCTCACAAAAATGCATGGCACATATTGAGTCAAAATTAAAATGCTGTTGAAGTCGTTTAACCCAAACCATCTAATCACAAAGTCGATTACACAGAGTCGGAGCCCATGGAACGTTTGTGAACAGAGCAGGTCGGACACAAGGGCGGGTAGGGGACTGATATGTCCGTCACAGAATACTGGATGCCAGCAGTAATTTTCAGTGCTTCTTGGTAAAAAAGCAATGCCTTAAGAATTTCAAATACATATTAGGAGGCAGACCGGGGAAAATACGCAACAGAACTACAAATACACGGGCTACAGATACAAGCGACATGGACTAGCCTACAACATATTCAGGAAACAAAAAGCACACTTGCAGCATAGTACGCAATACGTGACCTATTTCTTGGATATGAGCACCACCACCTCGGTTGCAAAAACGACATAATATGGAAACAGAAATTTAAGACAAGAGTTTGTTTAATATTGCACGTGCGTGACAGCCGACATATCTAATATATCAACCGGCCGGGGTTCTTTTAAAAGTTAAGACTGTTGGTACAGAGATATGGATAGCAGGATATAATTCACAACTTCGGTACTTCGGTATATATACCAGGTGACGTATGGACTAACAGCGACACTTTGACAAAGCTTTACTGCCACTCTATCGAATCTATTGCGCGTGCGCACTCCGTGCACAGCATCAACTGTCTCCAATTACGAATCCCAAGCAAAGTCTTGGCATTTAACGTTTTCTCAGTACTACAAAATAACAATGTATTTATAAAATCAGGAACAAGCCCCTGCTAGTTACAATAGTTTATATAAAATTAAATACAGAAGCATAATTGCCGTTTAAAGTACAAGCATACAACCATCTGTAGTAAAAAGAGACGTTCCATGCACATTTTTCTTTCCACGTGTGGCAGCACATCTGCCGGTAAGCCAATCACCAATGCAGAGACAAGACGGAGATTTTATGTCGTTCCCACATCATTCTGTGTTGCTTGCGGAGGCACGTCGTACCTAGGTTCGAACCCTTTCTCATTTGCCTGAAAGACAGCAAACAATTGAAAATATGACACCTTGTGTTTGTGTGACTTGCCGCACTGATTATGGAGATAAACGTCTTACCCGGTTTTCTCGTGAAAAATTGTAACAGAAAATAACAATGCACAGATGTTATTTTTGATCCCAGTCATGTTAAGCAAAATGAAGTTTTGCCGTAGCTGACATGGAATATTAGTAGCTCTTCGATCCGAGCTTTCGACCATCACCGGTATTCCTCCGGGTTGATGAAGATAGAAAGATCAGGGGGGTAGTAGAAATAAGAATAGGTTCATGATCATCCAGCTATATACAACAGCATCCTACAGCGACACCCCCAGGGCGTTTGGGGTGGGCGGGGTGGGTGGGGCGGTGGGCGTGCATCCTGAAGGCCTGACGTTCCAACCCTTGAAGAAGGCCAGTGATGACCGAAAGCTCGGAAGAGCAACTAATATCCAGTCTCAGCAACGGTACTGCTTCATGTTATAGAAAATAACCAGTTGACCTGTATGTATGCCATGAATGCTGCTCCGAAGAATAATACAGGGCGTTTCGTCCTGATAAACTTAGGAGGATTTTTTTTACAGATATTTAACTCATGTCCATGCGTGTACTTGAAATTTGAGTTCTAGAAATTAAGTTTCCGACTACATGCTTTAACGATTAAATGTGTGTACTCACTAAACATCCTAACTGGTTCAAGCAGTCGATGACCTTGGAGAACGTGCCCTTCGTGCCCTCATACAGCTCGCCACTCTGGAAAGTGTACTGCGACGGAAGTCCGTACTCCACCGCGGATTTGTTAAATATATCTATATTCTCCATAGCGATGAACGGCGTCAAAGCGTTCGTTTTGTATTTTGTTTCATTCATCCCAGCGGAGTCTCTCAGCTTGTTAATGAATCTGCAAACAAAGACAAAATTAAATTATTTTTATCAGAAATATATATGGGGGGAGGGGGTGTTATATGTACGCCGACTAACATTCCAATATTTCTTTTGGTCCTTTTATATCAATCAAATTCATTAATGAGGTCCGTGATGCCCTTTTAAATGGGTTAGTTACTCGAAGAGCACTGATCATAGATCTCTTCACGAATAGGGATGGGGGGAGGATTCCAATGCACATACGCACTGGGGGATTATGTGATATCATGCCAGCAAAAAATGGCGGCTTGTCATAGGTTAAACTGGGAAAATAAATCTGGATGTCACTATCTCGATCTGATTGACATTTGTAGCATATTCCATGCCAGATTTATATAGTCTAGGCCGCAGTTGACAGTTTATTTCGCCTGGCTTTTCGTATGGTAACATCCCCCGTGTTTGCATGGTTTGGCCCACCCTTATCCGGAATGCAAATACGTGAAATACATGTACATGAAAGAGGTCTATCGACCCACATCCATTATAAGTTACCACGACATATACAGTTGTGTTGGACAACACCAATCATTATGGCAGCGGAGAAACATTTTAGAACTTTTCGCTCACACTTGTCCTGCCCTTATCAAATGTTGATGTCCACCATTCAATTAAAGGAATCAGTCACGTAAGACGCGTTTACTGTAACGAGACCCACATACAGTGAAACTTGTATGTAAAGACCACCCTAGGGACCATCAAAATGTGGCCCTTATACACAGGTGGTCTTTATATGCAGGTTCAACCGCATGGAAAGTATACATCTTGTGACCTGTTTTAATATACAGGTGGTCTTTAGAGCAGGTTCGACTGTAGTCATATGTTAATGTGGGAGCGGGGAAACGGTGTGAAGCCTCCGCACATATAATTACAAGAACGCACTACATCAAAATGCACATTACCCGAGATACTTACTTGCACAACCCTGTCCCATCTCTTAGCCAGAACTGCATTTTCCTAAATGTGGCACCGGACTGAAAAGATCAGAAAACAATTTATCTTTAGGTACTCATACCACAAATTCAGATGTCATCCACTATTTACTAGGGTATGTTAAGTAGGGAGTAATTTGGCGCCACAAATCCGCAGTATGAATAATCGGTTTCATTCGGAAGCCAAACTACCTTGGTCATATGACTATCTTTTACCCAATCATATTGCGACATATAAAAGCTGCGCCAATCGTGAGGTGCCCCTGTTTTGGCGCCTTTACCCTTCTTTCGGGTATCTTCGCCGGGGAAATTTTCCTGCCAAGGGGTTTAAAATACTCCCTATTCAGTTTCACTCAGAGTTTGATTGCTTATATCTCATACAGGAAAAGCTTTCAGCCATATGTTACAGTTAAACACTAACAGGAGGTCATACGTGGTCCAACTGAACCGTTAGATTTGACCCTGAAAGGTCAATTTTAAGGCCACTCATATTTCAAACTCTTATATCCCAGAACGGACTATAGAGTGAGCGCATATGTTACGATCAAACGCCAATAGGAAGTCATATATTGGGAGTGCAGCTGCAGCATCAGATTTGAAAACTGTTGACCTTGACCGGTCAAGTTCATTGACACGCAAGGTCAAACAATATTTCAAGTCGTTCCTCCCACGAGGTATAGAGTTTAGTGCCCATATTGCTATTGCATACTTGGAGGAAATCATATATGGGCAACTTTGCAGCTGTAATGGATTTAACCTCGAGTAACCTTGAACGATCAAATATAAGGTTAGCCATAGATATGTCTTTATCCAATTCTTCATGCCATGGTAACGTTTAATGAAATCCCTGTATATATGCATCACAATTTTGTGGGCGGACGGGTTGTCTGTTGTCCCAGTTTTTTAGCTCTGCTTTGTGCTACTGCACAGCAGAGCTACTGTCGTCACGCGGGCGTCCGTCGTCCGTCGTCCGTCCGTCTGTCCGTCCGTCGTCCGTAAAACTCGTTTTCTCAGAACCCGTCTAGCAAATTAATGCCGAATTTGGTGGAAAGGTACCTTTTCACCATATCTCCAGACCATTTTTTTTTGTTTTTCAAAATTTTG
>JAAUYG010018041.1_pt1 | contig 16471 bp, 18 predicted proteins | sample 7278091 | NCBI WGS metagenome assembly JAAUYG01 (sample SAMN14350201, study PRJNA611818) | marine sediment metagenome | isolation source: surface marine sediment (0.6m) | place: French Polynesia: Moorea | collected 2018-08 | reverse complement strand
GTTGTGAATGAACAATTCTTGTGTGGAATGTCACACAGCATTTTTTTTTGAATGGTTCACGAGGACTGAAGACATTGCATTCAAAGATACGTTTGAAACAGAAGGAATTTCTGTTCAACGTATTCTGTGGCTTTGTTAGCTTTAAAAAGGTTTACAGCCTGTGTGTGACAATGTGTAAAAGGCGAGTCGGTTCTTGACGCTACTGAGTGACAAGTTGACTGCGCTTGCGTTTTTACAATTTTTCTTGTGTTCAAGGTGTTCCCCAACTTACGTATTTTTTGTTTCACTGAAGGCAAAAAATCTTCCCTGGGAAACTGCAAGCTCTTTGTGCACTGCCTCAAATTTATCCCGAAGGGAAAAAAACATCTCTTTGAAAGAGAAAGAGCTGGGCCGCTTTGTACATACATTCGATCTCTTCATGAACAAACTAACCTCAGGAAGGTTCTTCTTTTGCACAATCGCTTGTGTCCTGTCACCCCACTTTACGAAAAAGACTGAGAGGACTACTTTTTCTTGAAATCCATGGAGCTTCAGACTTTGCTTTGCTTGTTGACAAAAAAGAGCCCAGCTGCCCAACACAGAGCAAGAAATCAAATGTCTAGCTTTGTCGTTTTGCGCAATGCTTGGGTTTGTAGATATATACATTTGTGCTTAACAACAGAAAAACAATTGGCCTGTTTGAGAACAAAACGCAAAACGTTCTAGTCACAATTTTTGTCTCTTAAATCAATAATTTTCCCAGACAGATTCAACGGCTATGTTCCTAAGCGATATTGACATGCAGGGGACTTAAACTTACGGTGTATAGAACACGCCGAATCTAGTTTTTTTGAACGTGTTTTGTTTGTGTAGTTTGTCAAGAGTACGTTCTTTATTGAAAACTCGCTGAAAAAATTGTTCTTCAGGTTGTGTGAAGTTTATCAGCCTGTTGCAAGAGTGTTTTAGTGAGGGGGTTTTCTCCGGTGTTTTTGCCAAACTAATGTGTCTCTTCAATATTGACCGAATTATTGATTTCACAAATCAATTCAAAATTAAAGCATTTTTGTTTTGGTCTTGCCACGAAAAGAAGGCAGAAACACTACTTCAGCTTCATGTCGTGAGTGTTGTGATTTCACAAGAGACTTTACGAACGTGTGTGCGATGTCAGAATGAGCAACACTCAACACAGTCTAGCGACACATTCTCCAGGTGTTTTTACGCAATGGCATTGAGGAAGGTTCACAAGTGTGGATCGATTCTTTCGTTGCGCTTTGAGCGAAGAAAACAAATGTTTGTGAACAAAGGGTAAATTCCGGGAGTGATAATAAATTGGGTGAAACAAGTCGAGGGAGGGGATTTTTTTGTTCAGACAAGAACAACTACAGTGGCCTTGGAGGAAAAAAAGGAGTTTTCTGTGAACGATTAGCAAACGGCCGCGCACTCGGGGCGAAAGACAATCATAGAATCACGTCTAGTCTGTGTTAAAGAAGCTGGAGTTCCTGATTTTGTTTGTTTGGGATCTCTGGAAAAATATTACCCTTGAGTACTTACATTGTTGTGTACATAAAGATTTTTCAGCGCGCAGTGAAGTGGGTTGGGAAGATTAGCAAACATACTCATGCATAGCTTACATCGCACGCTTTGCTTTGTACAGATTGTTGTTGGGGGCTGCTTTCTTTTCATTGTTTTTGCAAATGCGAAATTGTTACGTTTTCACTCAACATTTAGGTTCAGAACATGTACAAATGCTCCTGTAGTCTTTATTGTTGCTGCATTTTGTACATCTTTTAGCCATTTTGTACAGTGTATACTTGTCAGCAATTCAATCCAAAATAAAATGTGGTCAGCAGATACGATTGTAGAGACATTGCAAGCGAGTGTGGAGTTTTTTTTCCTTTCGCACAATGAGAAAAGATGTGGTCGGGAGAGAAGCTGCCAATGCACGGTGTCTAACAAGAGCCATGACAAATGGCCACAAGCAAACAACGTCGATTCTAAGATTTCTTGCACTCTGACTTTTCTTCTGACCACAATGCCCATCAAACATTCATCTCTACTCACCAAAAATATGACCGCCATCAATTACACAAGATTAATCTCAGGGTCAGCCAGGCTTCTTCCAATGTAAAAACGATATGAATTGAGCGCTCGCAATCGTCCCTAAAGAATCCCCCTGGACCTCTCTACCTGTCCCCAAGAAAAAATGAAGTGAAGACCTTTTGATGTATTATTGAATGGGAGTGCTGCAGAATAAACACAGACTGCCCCGTGATGACAGAAGGACCTTTAGTGATTGTGCTGCCCATTGTTTTACATCATGTGGCTGGCCAACGCAGATGGTCCACCGCCCATTCCATTTATGAATGATTAATATCAAAGGAAACATCGGGACCCATGGTAGATAAGAGAGGGATTAATCCTGCCCGCAAGACTCCTGATTGCTGTCGCGGCCTGGGTTATTTATTCCGCATCGAAGGAAAGAGCAAAAGGCTAGGACAGGGGGTCAGGTGTTAAACGATTAATTTTATGTGGCTTTGCCGGCGCAGTGGCCAGTATTTATGGCTAAGGTCCGTGCTCCGGGTCGCTCCGTTGGGGAGGACCAGTATAATCGATTGACAATTACGGAGTGCTCATTACATTTCACCTGTGATCTTCTCGACCCTTTATGCCATTAAATGTCCTTCCTTGCCGTCATCAATCAGACCAAATGTCCCTTTGTTTTTAAACGTATCTATTATAATTATGACCGTACATTCAGATTTGTTGCCTTATGTTTCTCCAGAAAGGAAGCAACCAGTCTCATTAGGACAGGGCGCGGATTCTTTATTGTCAGACTTAGTTGCATCATTTACCAAAGTTTGCATCTGTCTGTAATGGCCAAAAATGTCAAATAGAAGTGAGGAAATTTTCTGAAGCTGCATAGTTATCTTTCTTTTGGCTTGTGTCTTTCTGTCAGCGCATTGGTTCAAGACGCAAGGAAGCGGGGTTGTTGGGCGTCACAAAATTTTTACCCGAAGGGCATGTTACAGCTGGGAATTACGGGATGCATCATCTTTTGGCCATGTCTCTTTTTGGTTGGGTATTTTCCGGTCATTTCCATTGATTTTCTGGCTTTTTGAAGGTTTCAGAAAAACATGAAAAAACAAAGATGTTTCCTACAAATCCTTCCCACAGTATCCCACAGAATCCCGCAGAAAAAGCAGCCCTCAGGGCGGTCTAGTTTCCACTCCATCGCTAAAATACACAACCTTAGTCGAGATTTCACAAAGTTGCCATCTTCCAGCACCCTTCTCACCCAGGTTGCTTTCAAGTGTTCCCAGATGACCTGGCCTCATCCTGTGTTGGATGTCCACCAGCTTTCTTTGTTGGTTGGTCTTCCTTCAGTTTTCCCCAATGTTGGTTTCTTACCAGCCCAGCTAGACAAAGAATTGAAGTCCAAAATGCAATTTTATACGCTGTTGTTTTACCACAGGACTCTTTGCTGCTGCGAGACCTGTGGGTTACATCATGCTTCCAGCCATTTCTCCTTCCTTTGTGGCTGGGTATATATGTATATATATATATATATATTTTTTTTTTTTTTTGCAAAAAAAAGTGTAAATTGCAGCAAGGTTTAGCCCTTAGATGTTGGTGTGGTTGGGCATATTGTGTTGGTGTCACCAGAAATTTCAGGATATATACACAGACAAATCTCCCAGCCACTGAAGGTGGGGAGGGTGCAAGAGATTGTGGTTTCCTGCAGGCCTGCAGGGCAACCGCACTCTGTGTGGATTCTCGTTTCTGTTCATAAAGCTGACTTCTTCTGATGGAATCAGAAACAAGGTGTAAATGTTCTTTTGCTAAAGACCACACTGAAACGTTTTGGTGAATTTTCTTGCCAGCAAATCTGGCTGAGGGTCATGCAGTAAAAGACAGCACAAACCACTGGTTTGTTCTCCACTGGGAACAGGGAAGCAACTTTCACCATTGCTTTTGTTGAACACTTATGGACCATCAGTATGGACCACTCAAGCACTGGTCAAGTAGCGAAGAGTGGCTGCTAAGAAGGAAAAAGAACAAACTAGAAATGCTTGGTAGCATTGTGTCGCGCCTTGCTTCACCCAGAAAAATTTTGGGCGAAAAAAAAATTGGGGGTGAAATTTTTTTTGAGCACTCAGGATGGCATGAAACATTCAGAAATGCACAAAAAAGTGAAAGTGCCACGGACAGACAGACAACCGGACGACATCGCAGAGTGACAATTAGTTGCTCCTTGCGAGCAGCAAGGCTCGACTAAAAAATGAAAATAGTCTGACACCCAGAATAGTGACACAACAAAAATGGCTCTTTGTACTGACCACTTTGGCAGCAAGGTCTGGTGAAGAGGGAAGGCGCAAAATTTAAAATTTCGAGGAGAGATCTCAAATGCATTGTCTAGTCTCAAAAGAAATCAACAGGAAAAGTAACGACGTAAAACAAGGAGGACCCCCCACAATCTGTCAGTTGTTTGAAATTTGTTTCATTTTAGTGGCATGCCTCCCAGAAGCAGATGTAGTGTTTTTAATTGACCGCAGCGGTTCTATTGGCGCCGCGAACTATGAACTGGAGAAGCAGTTTGTGATCTCGGTGGTGCAGGCTCTGGGAGGGGACCTCGCCTCGGGCGGGATTCACGTCGGGGCGGTCGTGTTCGGCACGACGGTGTCCGACCCGTTTTATCTCCGCACGTACGAACGCGACGCGAACTCCATCATCAACGCGATTCGCAGCCTGCGCTACACGGACCCGACGGCGAAAACGAACATGGCCCGGGCGTTGATCAACATGCGGGATAACCAGTTCATACGCGCGAACGGCGACCGTCCCGAAGGGCCGAATATCGCGATTCTCATCACGGACGGCAGAAACGAACCGAGCGACGCGGACCGGAATCTCGTCCCCGTCGACGAAGCGAACAGGGCCAAGAACCGCCAGCCGGACCCGATCCAGATTCTTACCGTTGCCGTGGGCAGCAACACGGACCTGAACCAGCTGCGGCAGATCTCCAGCAACAACCGGGTGTTCCAGGCCAGCAACTTCCAGGCGCTGTCCTCGCTCATCAACACGTTATCCCAGTCCGTGTGCGAAGCCGCGGTGACAGGTATATAACGCACCAGACGTGCTGGATCTGGTTGAGAAACACACAGGCTGCTTCACCAATCTCTCATCTGGCGTGTTTCTCACAGCAAGGACGTCACTTCACTGCTTCACTTCTGCATGTCTCATGGACATGTACAAGTTGATACACTTTTCAGCTGTGATATAGTTTTAAGTAGCTATGTCACAAAGACCTTTTTCTCAGTTTAACTTCTGCATGTTGTGTGGACAGGCACAAGTTAAAACTCATAGTTGTTGAGACTTCTGTTCTGAAGATGAGGCTTTGGTTGCAGAAGCAGCAAAAGACACCCTGCTGCTTTGCTGTCTGTGGTAGCTATGCACAGCGAAAGACAATGAAGGCTGCCTTATTTTCACACACTATGGTTGCATGTGGAGAAATACATTTTGAATGTTGAAACTTTCTGGTTTGGCAGATTTTGAGAATTGTTTGTCAACGGTTCTCTGGGTTTGACATCGCAGGTTTTCGCCCACTTGGAAGTGAATTTCTCATTGAATTTCTCACGTTGGAAAGGATCAGTTTTGTGTATTGGGTGGAAAAATTCCAAGAGTCATTCTTTGACTTGCACAAGGGGATAAGTGTGATCATTGTCTGACAGTGGTAGATTTCTAGTTCCTAAACACACAAAAGTGGCTGAGTTCAGAAATGAGACTCAGTAAATGGGATTGAGGTCCAGCACCTTTCAGACCTTGTCACCAAAACGTGTGGGTGACCAGGGTTCCGTTTCTTTTGTTGTTGAACCCAGACTCTTGGTCACATCAAGACCCTTGGATCAATTCATTCCTCTTGGAAGAGACTTTCTGGTTGTCACTGACAAACACAGCAACGTGTCTCCTGCTGTTTGCTCTTTGTTGTGGTCAATTCAACTTGTTGTCCAAGAACCTAATCAAACATTGCGGACTGGCTTCTGATTTGGCCCTACACCCTCATTCTATTCTCCCGGCTGCCTTTTGTTGACCTGTGCTGACAAGAAAACAAAGGCACGAGCCTGACTGAGTGGTTTCACCTACAGGAATTTAACCTCTTAGGACAAAACATGTATTTTCAAATCTTGAAATGGAGTCAGCTGTGATTAACATTTCTTTCATAGCCTTAAGGTGTAGCATCTTAAGATAACATCCCAGATAACTAACCATTTGGTGAATCCAGGAAAGTCAAATATTTAAGTTTTGGGCAGACCCTTTGTCTCTTTGAATTCCAGAACCCTGTCCCCTGTCTGGCCTTACTTCAAATCACAACTAACTTCCCCCATTTTTGGTATTGAACATGTTTCAATGGATTTGTTCATTGTTTCTTTCCTTTAGCGGCGCAATGCGAACCAGCCGACGTGGTTTTCCTCATAGACAATACGGTTACGGGGGACCCCAACAAGTTACAGTTGCAAATCAATTTTGCGACTGACGCCATACAAAGTCTGACATCCAATAACAATTGCGTTCAGGTCGGGGTGATCCTTTACGGTACTCCAACACAAAATTACATCCTGCTCAACACTTATGGGTCCAACACGGTTGACGCCATTGATAGCATTCGGAGGTTGGTCAACACCAACGCGCGCAATAACCTAGGCGACGCCCTTACTGCTCTAACGGACGTTCAGTTTACGCCCGTAAACGGTGATCGCACCGATGCGCCCAACATTGCCATCATCATCACCGACGGGCAGGCCAGCCCTGACCCCACTGCTGTACAACAGGCCAATCGCGCTAAGAACAGACCAGGCAATCCCACCCAGATTTTCGCTGTGGGAGTCAATGGCAATCTCGACACGGCCGAGTTACAGGCCATTTCCAGTAATGGGCAGGTGTACGTGGCCAGCGAAGTGGGGCAGTTGGGTTCTTTGGTACAAACGGTCAGCGGTGTTGTGAGACAGGCTATCGTGACACCAGTGCAGCCTGTATCAGGTATTGGTGAGAAACAATGGTTTACAAGCTTGCTATTTGCCCTCCCCTATCTTGAAGAAAGTAACCTTCCTCAAGGTGCAAATATACATTTAGCCCTAACACAGAAGATGTACAATGATTAACCCTTTTTGCGAAGTGTGCTCTTCTGGAATAAGGATGGAAACGTAACGAGCCCTGAAATTTTTCTGTGGTAATTTGATGTTTTTGCCTTCTCTGACTCTTTTCCTCATCTCGTTTCCATGCACTTGCTGTTTTCCAGATTTGGTCATGAAACTTTTTGGTCATGCAACTTTTGTCTTTCAGTTCCTTGTTCAAGCGCTTAGCACATCTGTTTTGCGCGCTCCCTTGTCTTGTTTTCCGACAAGGTGCCAAACGTTCCTGTTCCCTCATGTTCTGCAGGAAATCACGTTCACTCTTTTCCTTGCATTTTTCACTTGTGCTTTTTTTTTCTTTTTCACTGCATTTGTGTGCATTTCTCTTGTCTGACAATCCCTGTTTTTGCCTTTTAGCCAGTAGGTAGGCTTTCCCGGTCAGACGACCAGGGTACTTATCACATTTTCCGTTTGTTTGAGAAACTAAAAACCCGCTGTGTTCGCAGTAAAACAGGAAAAATCGCGTTTTGTTAAAAATGAATCGCAAGCTAACAGAGAATCTTACCAAGTTAACTAAATTCACGAAGGAAAAGGATTTCTAGTGTTGGGAAAGGGATTTCTCATGATGGAATGCAGCCCCTGGGGATCAGAGAGAGAATAAAGGTTTTGCGGTGCTCTGTTTGCAGATGTGCCTTTACCGTGCCGGGCAGACGTTATCTGGGCTTTGGATACCTCCTCTTCAGTTCCATTCACCAACTTTTTCGATTCTGTTCTCCCTGCTGTAAACACTTTCATTGACAAGTGAGTATGTTCACGCTGGGTCAGGTCAGCCAGAATGACTTGAGCGTCACACCCTGAAAAACTTTCTGTTGACGAGTCAAAAAACTGTGAAGATAGATACATCTGTAGTCGTTCCCTTTGACGAACCGGCACTTGTGTTTTTTCTCCTGTCATGTTGACTGCCCCATCCACCCTAGAATGCACAAAAGGCAAAGGTTGGTCATGAAATTCAGTGAAGAGAAGGTTGAAAGGGTGTCCACACCGGAGGCAAATCCCGGAATTGAAAGGCCGAATTGCCACACATTTCAATGGCAATTCGTTTGCTCAATTCGGGACGAATGCCAATTCGTCTCTGGTGTGGATAGGCCTTTACACTTCCGACAACTCCTTCAGCATTTCACACTGGAAACTGCATGAGTTTTGCAGAACGGTCATTAAACTTTCACTTAATTTTCCAGAACATGGATTGAGACGACCAGTCCGAACTATGCGCGTATTGGGCTGTTGGTGTACAACAATATTGCGGAGCAGCGGGTACCCTTGACGCAGTACACCCGGGAAAGCGAGAAACCCGCCTTCCGTCGCCGCGTCCTGGACACGACCACGAACACCGGCGGTGTCCTCAACACGGACGTGACGGCTGCTATGACGACGGCTTTGTCGGTCAGCGCGCTTTCCTCCATAAATAACGCAATGCGTGCAGAAAATCAAGGATTATATTTTTCCACCCCATGGTTCTTTCCATTCCAAAGCATCAGATGCTGGTACATACCAGTGGAAATTTTGAATTTTCCAATTTTTTTTTCTTTTTTTTTGAAGAACGAAATTTTTTAGATTTTTCATGAAGACCCTTTTTTGGGAATGTTCAGAGAATGTTGACGCAAAAAACCTTCATTGTAGCGTCAAGCCTGCATCATTGGCGTGAAGACCTTCATGAGACCTTTGGTTGCTTTCACCTCCCCCTGCTTGTCACCCCCTCCATTGCCAGTCAAGTCACAAGTGATGTGTGCAACCAATCAACTAATCACACAAAGAAATGTTTTTTCTTTGTGCAGAGCTCGTTAACTGCGTTTATTTCATGTTATGACAAGCTTGAGGTATACATGTACAAGAACTATGGAATAGAAAAAGAGAAAGCTATGACAAGCCTGAAAGAAGTTTGTCTTCCAACGTACAACATTCTAAGCAGTTCCACCGAGATAGTCATGTCAACAAAAGATAACAGGATTAACCAAAAAAGTGCCAACAGCATTTAATGAACACACGGAGAAGCCCAAGACACTAGGCCGAGACTAGGTCATTGTAAAAACTATCACAAAAAATATTTTCAACTGAATATATGGAGAAAGAAATGTTTTTCATTTCACGACCACAGATGTTCCAGCAAGTGTCGCTCAGGACGGGTTCTCAGAGGGTGCTGATCCTATTGGTCGGCAGTCGTCCCACTCAGAACGAGGCCACCATCCTGGCGCAGGCCAATAGGCTCAAGACGCAGGGCGTGCGCATCCTACCCGTCGTCTTTGAGCAGCCTGGCTTCCCGAACGCGAATCTCTGGCGTCAAGTGTCCTCCACCAACAGCTACATCTCTGTAGATGAAAACATCTATAACCTCGATCCTTTCCTGGACAGGATTCACAACTACGCTTGTGGTAAGTGGCAACAAGTCTGAATGATAGTTTAATCACCAAATGTAACTACAGGAACGGAACGTAACCCAGAAAGAAGAGTCAATGACTGAGGGTAATCTTGAGAGGTGTGGCAAATTGCACACATGATTGGCTGTTTTTTTCTGAGTTACATTCGGTTCCTGAATTTACGTTTGGTGCTTAAACTGTCTATTGTGTAACAGGAACTTGTCGTGACCATACTCCATGGCAATCTCCTCTGATTGGTTCAAAACTCTTCGCGACAATGTACATGCATTCATTGCGAGACTGACTGCTTTGTCCCACTGCCTTTGTAAAAAAAAAAGTCACCTCCAGAGTGAATTTTTACGCAAAGGTTAAATTGTTGGAATCATTGAGCGCAAAAATTGGTTAAATTTGTGCCCATTTTATTCCAGCGTGTGCTACGGTTTATGACGTCGCAATGGTGGGAGAAAATTCCAGGCGGAGTCAGAATGACTGGAGACAGAGCGTGATTCCGTTCTTCACCAACGTTCTGGATGGACTGAGTCTCCCGCTGGATCAGAACGACCGGACTAGGGACTGGGTCACGTTCCACAACCACGCGAACACCGGATCCCAGGCCGTCGTCAACTTCCCCTTCGCCAACCTCTTCACGTACGAGCAAATCTCCCGGGCCCTGTCCAATATCCCAGACAATGGACCCTCGCCCAATAACATAGACCAGATGATGAACAATGTGATCCAGCAGTTCCAGCAGCTGGATGTCAGTAGGAACATCATCCCCAATGTGTACATAGGCGTCATGTATTCCACCAATGATGACCAATTCAACAACTACGAACAGCTGTTCAGTCAGCTGGCCTCAGTGTATCAGGTCAGGTTCATTCTGATTGGGGTTGGACCTGATGTGGACACGGCGACTCTCAGGAGGATAAGTAACAATGGGTTGGTGATACTGTCAGGCCTACCAGGTGGTCAGGTCTTGAACAGTTTCGCTAATTACGACAATATCTACAGTTTTCTGTGTCCAGTTTTTACCCCGACGCCCCCGACTCCCACAGTGGTGGGTCCACCTGGACCTCCGGGCCCAACTGGACCATTAGGCCCTGTGGGTAACCCTGGACCCCTGGGCCCACCAGGACCACCCGGGATTGGACTTCCAGGGCCTCGTGGTGGAAGTGGAGGCCCAGGACCTCCCGGACCTCCAGGATTCCCAGGTATGTTGCTTCACCTTTTGCATTCTGTGTGTCTCTTTTTCTTGAATATTGGAAAGCAAGTCAGCGGTGAGAACAGTTTCTGAGGATGCATTTTAAAGGGCTTAAAGTAGCAATATTTTTGCCCACAGTGTGTTCTCTAAAAGACTAAAGACTGGAAAACCCATACGAGAACAACGAATTTGAAATGAGTTTTCATTATTGCCCTATGTTTACTTCGTCAACATCAACTTGGCTTCATGAGTTCATCTCGCAATGTTTCAGGGCCCAGTGGGAGGCCAGGACCGAGTGGTCAGCAAGGTTTCACTGGAGCGCAAGGCTTCCCAGGTCCACCGGGTCCCCCAGGCTCATTGGGCGGAGCCGGACCTCGGGGTCCTCCGGGTCCACCCGGCAGCTTCGGACCACCCGGAGGGCAGGGCGCGACAGGAGACCCAGGATTCCAGGGCCCACCAGGACCCAGTGGACCAACTGGACCATCTGGATTCCCCGGAGGTCCTGGAGTCCAAGGGTTCACCGGAGCCCCCGGACCATCTGGAGGACCAGGACCAAGAGGTTAAGAAATGACACTCAAAAGTGCCACAAAATTAGAACAGACGGTTTCCATTGGTGGTAGATTTTCTTTCCACGGCTGATGTTTTATCCCAAATCAACCAGACGTTTCCCTGAAATTTTGTCCTGATTTACTCATTCAAGGAACATTTTCAATGAAAAATTGTTGCTTCCTTTTGCGGTTCTGAGCTTGGCTTTTGCCAACAAATGGTACCCTCAGTGTGCGAACAGAAAATTTTTCTCACAGTGTCAGAGGAACAAAGACAAAGACAGTGTTAACATGTATGGAAAGGTGAATCTTTTTCCTCTGTTCTCAAGGTCCGCCTGGGCCAAATGGCCAACCTGGACCGCGCGGGATTCCAGGCTCCCCCGGGCCGTTTGGAGCGACGGGCGGCCCTGGCCCACCAGGAGGACCGGGAGGAACCGGACCACCAGGATCACGAGGAGCCACCGGCTTCCCCGGCCCATCCGGACCGCGCGGACCGCCAGGGTCTGTCGGTTCCAGTGGACCACCTGGCCCTGGAGGTCAGCGAGGTCTTCCTGGACAGCCAGGAGGATTTGGACCACCAGGTAAGTGACGAGTATAAAGCCCGTATACACAAACCCTCAGTACAGCTAGGCAGGAGTAACGAGTACCCCTGACAGCCAGTAGCTGAGAGCATAACCAACAGCTTTAGCAGGACCCTATAAAACCTGCTGTTAGTTCTTGCCTCCAGTGTATTTACCTACACAGACCACGGCTGACTGGCTTCCTGTACCCTTGCAAATTCGACATAAGTGTCATTGAAGCAGAAAACGAACCTGATAAAAGAACCTGATGTCCAGAAACCTCCAATTGTTTCTTCATTGTTCTTAAAATGGTGAAAACATTGTCTTTGTCTTGTAGGACCACCTGGCCCACAAGGATTCACTGGAGCACCTGGATTCCCAGGTGGGCCTGGAGGACCCGGGGGTCTGGGTCCACCGGGAGCAACAGGAGATGCCGGCTTACCAGGACCCTCCGGGCCTCAAGGCCAACGGGGTTGGACAGGACCACCGGGCCCACCTGGACCTGGAGGCAACAGAGGCTTCCCCGGACCAGCAGGACCTGTCGGAGCCACCGGGCTGCCTGGTAGCCCCGGAGCACAGGGTTTTCCAGGTCAGTCATCGCTGGGATGTGTTTTTTTATTTTTTTTTTCGTCGTCTCGTTTTACACACCAACCAAGCAATGTCTCAGCTGCCCTCGAGTGGATTGTGAGAAGAAAATAAGAGATTTGTGGTCACCACATGAACTGCCTTGGTACAAGTAGCCGCATCTGTTCACAGAAAAGACGGGTTTTTTTTCGATTGCTCTTGATTCAATCAGTTCGCATTACATCCAGCAGCTGAGAAAACGTAAAGGAATGAAAGAAAGGAAAATGTTGCTGTCTCATTTATTGAAGCGTGTTTCACATGTTGACGTTGACGTTTTTCGCTTGAAAAGGACCAAGAGGCAGCCCAGGCAACACAGGCGGCCCCGGCTTTCCTGGAGCGACAGGTCAGATTGGTCCGCGAGGTTTACCTGGGCCGTCTGGCTTCCCGGGAGGACCTGGTGTGCGAGGGTTCACAGGACCTCCCGGACCCTCCGGACCACTGGGACCGTCAGGACCCCCGGGACTGCAGGGTCCACCGGGATCAACTGGTGGCCCTGGAGCGCGTGGACTGCCAGGTTTGTCTCATTCTCTTTCGCTTTGTGCACATGTCTGGCTAATGATCAAATAATGCGTTTCTCCAAACGAATTGAATTCTCCAAATTCAATGTCTTATTTTTTAAGTCCGTCTGTATATAACTTGTCTTCTCCCTGCAATGTTGCAGGAAGTCCTGGCTTCCCTGGATCACAAGGAGCGACTGGATTACCCGGAGGGCCCGGTCCATCTGGAAACCCTGGATTCCCTGGTGGCCCTGGACCTCAGGGAGCGACTGGCTTGCCAGGTTGTACAAATTAAACTTCTGGTTTAATTTCCTGGGCTTTACATTGCGCCCACAATCATTGAAAATGGGTCAGTATCAAAACCATGCTTTTAACCAAAGAAGTTAACAGACAGCTGAAGCAAATGACTGGAGGATGCGAATCTTCCAAGAACTGAGTGTTGCATTATCTGCATTGGAAAAGGAAAATCTTTGAACAAAATGGAAATTGTCAAATCCAAAGTTGCACTTTGAGTTCACGTACAAACCTGACGAATCTTCAATGGGGAATTCTGCTTCTGTTATTTGTTTGTGGTGGGATTCTGTACGGATGGTATTGCTGTTTTCAGGCGGTGCTGGTGCCCGAGGTAACCCTGGCCCACCGGGTCCGGCCGGTAACAGGGGATTCCCGGGATCTCCCGGAGCCACGGGATTCCCCGGCCCGAGCGGTGGCCCCGGAAACCCTGGACCTGCAGGCGCGCGAGGCTCAACGGGATTCCCAGGAGGAGTGGGACCCCCAGGACCACCTGGTGCTACTGGGCGACCTGGAGGCCCCGGATTCCCCGGCGGACCAGGTCAGGAAATTTCACTTTCTGACTTCTTGAGCAACTGATCTGTTGCCGAGAGGGGACTTGCTTTGCAAAAATGTGTGGGTCATCTTGCCGCACAATGAGCCAAAATCAGTGGTGGGTGAAACTGATGTTTTCTTTTGTAACTTGGTGTTCCCTGTGAAACTGCAACTTTCTCGCAATTCAGTAGCAAAATAAACAGGAGCTGATTCAGTTGTGTTTGCCTTTGGTCAGGTCAGCGAGGCTTCACTGGATCTCCTGGACCTGCTGGATTGCCCGGACCTGTTGGAGCAAGTGGATTCATTGGTGGCCCAGGCCCACCAGGGCCTCCCGGCTTCCCGGGCCCTGCAGGGTTCCCTGGTGGTACCGGCCAGCCTGGTGGAGCCGGTCCACCCGGGGCTACAGGGTTCCCAGGACCTGCAGGTCCACGCGGGCAAGCAGGTAGTCCGGGCGGTGCAGGACCTCAAGGCGCGACAGGATTCCCAGGACCGGCTGGATTCAGGGGACCCCCGGGACTTCCGGGTGGGCCAGGTGGACCAGGATTCACTGGAGCTCCCGGACCCTCTGGCTTCCCTGGACCTGCTGGAAACACAGGACAACCAGGAGGACCTGGCCCACCTGGTGAGCAGGGTCCGCCTGGAGTTAGAGGCAGAACTGGAGCCCCAGGATTCCCTGGAGGACCCGGAGGACCAGGACCACCAGGTCAGTGAACAGTGCCGCAAAAACAACAAACCTGATACAGCTACATCTGTCGTTGCGTCATTTCCAATCATGCCAAACTTAACTGTTGGTGATCAACCAGAAAACGCCAACACACACACACACGCACATACAGACAGACAGACAGAGTAAGTGAGAAAGAGAAAAAGTCAGAGAGTGGATAGAGACTTGCACAATGGCCTGCTGATTGGTCCAACCTTGTTAATTAACTCAAAGCCAACATTTGAAACCAAGGTAAAACAGCCTCAATTCTTCCAACTTGCCAAGTATCCAACCAGAAATTGCAAGTTGTTCAAAACGTAAACAAAATTCTGCTTTGTTTTTTTTTTTGTCAGGTTTCCAAGGAGCCACGGGATTGCCTGGACCGAGAGGGTTCCCTGGAACAGCGGGAGGACCCGGACCACGAGGCTTCACCGGATCTCCCGGACCGTCAGGATTCCCAGGTCAGTGGGTTCACGTCTGAAACCGAGAAAACAATAATGTCGATAAAAACAAGAAGCAATGATGCAACATTGGTTCTTTTCACAAACAAGCAGGCTGCAGTGTTCTGACTTCCACAATTACTGGTGTGACATTTGCACAAGTCTCACTAAAATGAGCAGATAATATTGCACAGCAGAAAAAAATCAAAACAGCATTGCACTGAAGAAACTCAGAGCAACCTACGCAGAAATAACACTGGCAGCTGCAGAAAGCCATGATTCTTTCCCCAAACCCTAACTGAGAAAAAGAAGGGACTGGAGAGGAAGGTCTCTTGTCATTGCATAAGTGAAGAGACAAAATGCTGTGTATTGTTCTGCAGGCACACCTGGATTTCCTGGTAACACTGGAGCCCCAGGAGGCCCAGGCCCGAGAGGTCTTCCCGGTAACGCCGGGTTCCCTGGACCGGCTGGTGGAACTGGAGGCGTCGGCGCAACGGGTAAGATTCACGAAAAGGTGGGAATTTTTTCTTCGCAACAACGTGTTCTTTGTTCAATCTGGACGATAGTTTCATCATATCATGGAATGGAACGCCAACATGTCGAGTTAAAAGTCATGTATTTTTGACTTGCACAGCTGACAGCAATGTGCATTCCAAGTTGTTTCACTTCTGTTCACAGTATTTCAGATTCCTTTCAACCTTGCTTCATTGTCTCGAATTTCTTGTATAAAATCAACTTTGTTTTCTTGTCCTGCAGGTTTGCCTGGGAGTGCTGGACCACCTGGAACACCAGGCTTTGCTGGACCACCTGGTCTGCCTGGACCATTGGGTTCGCCAGGCGCGACTGGTCCTACGGGCAATAGAGGATTCCCGGGTTCTGCTGGCCCACCCGGAGCCACTGGATTACCAGGACCTAGCGGGCTGAGCGGTCCACCCGGCAACCCCGGAACATCTGGCTTCCCCGGGAATACTGGCGCACCCGGCGGGCCTGGGCCTTCTGGATTGCCTGGATCCCCCGGAGCCACAGGCTTCCCTGGAGGACCAGGATTCCAGGGACCACCAGGACCAGCGGGTTTTACAGGATCACCCGGACCTGCAGGCCCAGCTGGGGCTACCGGCTTCCCAGGTGGACCCGGCCCATCGGGTCTTCCTGGATCACCTGGACCCGCTGGAAACCGTGGCTTCCCCGGTGGACCGGGCGCACAAGGTACGTACTTTATGTTCTCAGATGGTGATGATTCTGTTTCAGTAGATGTGATGGCACTAGATTCTAATATCTGTTAAATGTGGAAGTTTGATGAGAAAATTTACTTTCTCTACTCAGGAAACACTGGACCACCAGGTCCTCCTGGAACAAACGGCTTTCCAGGGCCCCCAGGCGGGCCTGGAGCAGCAGGAGCGACAGGACCACCCGGACGCAATGGGTTCCTTGGCCCAGCGGGACCACCCGGCGGACCTGGATCGACTGGATTCCCTGGCCCATTGGGACAACCAGGTTTACCGGGACAATCTGGGCTTCCAGGCGGACCTGGCCAGACTGGTGCACCAGGTAAGAGC
>JAAUYG010057121.1_pt1 | contig 16481 bp, 11 predicted proteins | sample 7278091 | NCBI WGS metagenome assembly JAAUYG01 (sample SAMN14350201, study PRJNA611818) | marine sediment metagenome | isolation source: surface marine sediment (0.6m) | place: French Polynesia: Moorea | collected 2018-08 | reverse complement strand
GCTGTAGCAGCCATCATTTCTTGCATAGCCAGGTCAGCCTCTAGCACAGCCTGTACCACATGTTGTCCATGGCTCTCTGAATCTGTCTCACTGTGTACGGAGATCTCCCCCGGCCCGAGACTGACCTCCTCCTCATAGGAGCTGTCCCTCTCTATCTGGCTGGGGATGAGATACTGTGGAGTTCCTTCTGTCACACTTAGCTCTGGCTCAACGTCTGTCACTGTATTTGCATTATCTACTTGATCTGTGAAGCTTCTATTCCCAGATGGTTCAGGCTTTAAATTTATACGATTCTCTGTTCTGTGGTTAGAATCACTGGTCCCGTTATCCTTAGGACGTGCACCTTGACCTAGTAGCCTCAAGTCTGGACTTCTATCAACAGGTCGAGGCAGACGGCTACCCGAAAGTGACCTTTGACCTGACACAGATTCCCCAGCATCCAGTCGCGAAGGACTCGGCACTGGAATTCTGCTCCTGACACTAGGCGTCTCAGCCCATTTGTCTGTTGTTCCTTCGGTTGTGGAGGCGGTGCTACGGTAGGACTTCCGTGGAGTTTGAGTCGACTGGTCCAGGGATGTATCTAGTATGCCAGGGCTCTGAAAAAGGGGGAAAAAAAGATCACATTAAACATGCACCAGTATTGATAAACCACATGCACAGAGAGAACAACGAAATACTTGCACAGCCTGCGGCTGCAAATTTTTTTGTCTGATTGGACAGCAGCCCACATACTTTTTGTCTGATTTGAGTCGACCAACACATTTGTATCTCTGACATTTATTGTTTATTCATAATGTGGTAAATAGAACTGGGGGAAGACGGGGGAGGATATTGTTTCCATGCTGAAGCAAGTTAATGTGGGCGGGTCTATTATGGGTTTATACCTGCATGATGGCCCTAACTTTACACTGGTATAAAATACTGTTTGGAACGATAATAAGGTCAGGGTGTCTGACTTGCATTGGCAGCCCCTAACCATACAAGTATTTTAATAAAATTAATTTTAAAATGCCAATTCTCTTATTTGAGAGGTTTATAACAGTATTGTGCTTGTACATGGTTGATAAGGAAAGAATTAATAGCCTTGCATGGACATTTTTTTTTTCATTTTGATAGAAAATCACGTTATCACCAGTGAGTGTTCAAGTGAGATTTTTTGTTTTAAAAATCAACAAACATGGTTACTGCAAATCATTTAGACTAATGCTGAATGTGTTACTACTGGTACCCTGTAAATTGTTGGACTAAATTTTGAGTGGTGTACATCATGTAACATTTTTTCAGCAAGTCCAAAATGTGGTGGTAAAGGAGATTATGGAATTCCTCAATGCTCCAAGTGTTGTACACACAGAATCTATTTGATCCTGTGTGTTAATATTACAAGAATGTTAAAGTTACCTGTTTTCCAGACCCTGCTACGTATTTTTTAGGATTCAGTTTCACACTACCAGTGGTAGTCATTTATCAGTATTAGTCCATGGTTTTATGACCTGCTGCATGATGTGTCAAACTCTGTCTAACAGTACAGATCTGCATATCTGCTACCCTGCCTTATGGTTTTTAGGGTGTTTTGGTCTGCCTTGCAGTGACAAGCTTGCCATGAAAAGATCACAAAAGGAGAAGCTAGTAAGATCAAGGGTTGAGTGGTCTGAAGTGTAACCAGGAGTTAGTGTGTAAGTGTCAAGTATAAACAGATGAATTAGTCAATAGACTGTACATGTACCTAAAACACTGGGACAGAGATGGCTATACAGTATATTACCTGGAATATACGGTATGCATGTACATATATACAACTTTAACAATGTGAGCGATTTTTATATTAGCCCTCTGTTGTTAGTTATTCCTGGTGAAGAAGTAAGCTACCGTTCAGTAAACAAAGATCACATTCTTAGAACATGGATAGATTGACAAAGATTCTTTCTAGCCATTTCTTTCTGTTTCTTACATTTTATTTTAAATGTCTTTCACAATTAATTTGCCGATTTGTTTGGTAATCATGGAAATTGCATCAACTTTGAATCAGTTCAAACAAATTATACGTGTACATTGTAATATACTGCATAAGATACAGCATTCACATACCACTCCAGCTTCACATATTGCCCCCCTTCTGATTCACATTTAGCATTCACATGCTTGTCACATTGGATCATTTTTTCTATATATTCTAGATAACCTAATGAATATTGTCTCTATTCATCTGATAGAATGAAATTGTTTTCTACCATTTTCTCCAGTGATAGATATAATCACACAAAGCTAAATTTCTAAGGTACAAGAACCCCATTGTTGTCATGATCATGATGTTGGGATGCAGAGGAGATAAAAAGACTACATGTACATACGCTACATGTAATACTAAAGACCATGAATGGCTCACTATCACTTAGGTCAGGTCTGTTTTAGCCTTATTATTTTGAAAAGGCACGATTATGCATAATTACATCACGTGGGTCTAGGTACTTCCCTGGGGGTACTTCTATTAACCATGTTATGTGATCATCATAAATTCTGAGTTCTTACATAGCAATCATGTTTCTGGTGGTGTAGACTGAGGTAAAAGGCTACCATCACAACTTATAAGTTCATAGCATATCATCGATTACATGTTATCATTTTGGAAGAAACCTGGTCATGGATTATACATGCAACCGAAGTTGCTCTGCCCTCATTAACATATTCATTAATATTAAGCCAGGTAGATCATGCAAGTGAATGTTTTATCCACGGTTCAGATAACAGTAACTGATTACACTTGTTTCATAATTTATTTGATTATTTTTATTATTTAAAGTTTGCATTTTCAACCAACTAGTATTCCTACCGAAGCATCAGACTGCCTGCGTGCGCCGCTCAAACCTGATGTTGCCATTTCTTTCATATCGTTCCTCCAAAGCTATCACTAGAGAATGCTATCCAGTTTGATCATATTGCATTGTTCTTTTGAACAAATTTATATGTAATGCCCCATAGCGTACTACATAAATGGAAGTGAGAAACGTTCTGTTACGAAAGCGTTTCATGTTATGTTCACTTGGCTTTAACACTACAACTGACTGCAGAGGCTCGAGGGTGTCTCAACTTGACCCAACAACTTGTAAACTTGTACTGCAAACATTCAAAGGGCAGAAGGGTCACTTAGATATGCTTTGAAGCCCCCATGGCCTAGCGTGATTCATGCCCCACCTACAACATTCACCCCGCCTTTCTCTTGACCCCTATTTACTTAATCTTCATGTATGTAAAACAATATTACAACCCACGTATCTAACTGCAGTGCTACTGGTCAATAAAATTATAGCCCCAGGGGTTCTCGATATTTCTTGTAGCTACAATGTAGTCACCCAATGGCTTTCTGAAGTATTCTGAAGTATGGCTACTTTGGTATTCATGTAACGATCTACCCGTAGCGATTTGCAATGTCACAACTTCTGTCATAACAGAAGGTAAACTTTGGGTTATTCTAGATAGGGTTTCTTTTCTTAGATATTATGCCATATAAGGCTAGCTTAATATGTACATGGATTGTACACCACAGACTTTAACTTGCAAACAGCGCCGAGCCATAAATGCCAATGGTCTTACCATTATTATTGCAAGTGCAATACACTATGCATCAAGTATAACTGCAGATATATATATATATATATACGCAGTGATATAATATGTACACGAGCAATGAAAACTTATTGATTGCATGTAAGAGGTTCACCAACACGCAGGCACCGCAAGTACCTATACAAATAGGCAAATTGACGTTTCTAAATCTGGCATTAGGCAAACAAGCCACCTACTGAAGCCCAGTCTTAACTTGCAAAGACGGAAACTCACTTCAAATCAATTTATATGTACACGTACATCATGTACATAAATTAGATTGGCTACAGAAACACAGCAATTTGAAAATATATAATGTACAAGGAACTCGAGTAATCATAGTCGAAGTACACACATTCAGCAAAACAGAAATCAAAAGGAAGACGAGACAATTAAAACATCGGCCTAGATTTTCGGAGTGAACGGTTAATATACATTGGTGTGATTGGAGCAGGAATCAAGCCAGAGTGACTGGTAGGATGTTAGGTGTGAACATGATAAATACATAGTTAGAAAATGGAATTAGTTTGCAAAGCAAATTTTCTTCTTTTTTTTTTTTGCGGGGAAGAGGATTTTTTTCAAGAACAACATATTATGAAACGTTTTAAGATATAACTGTTGGAGAATATAGTCCAATTTATACATGTTATAGTTTATAAATTGCTTTGGAGAAAATCAAGCTACGATAGTGAATCATCAGTCAAGATGAAGGTAAGTTAAGCTTACATAGATTTAAGATTACAGAATAATGTGTTCTTTTCTAATTTCCTATATGTTAATTTTATAATGTCTGTATGAATGTATGGGATTTCGGGATGGGAGCTTAATAAATCGAACACAGTTGATCAATAGGTAATGTTCTTGGTGGTAATAGAGAACGGTGGACCTACAACAATGATTCCAGCAGTTTGGCAGGGAGGGGAGGGGGGAGGGGGGATGGCTTGATTGTTGCAGACCACTCGACCTCCCACTGCATTGTTAGCAGATGAGAAAAAGAAGACATGTAACCGATCCTGCCAGAAATCAATGCCCTCTACCTAGCCTACAAGACAAGAGTGAGCTCCCTTGGTATAGAAGGTGGGTGTTTGGTTGTGTAGCTGGTGGATGGGTGGGTGGGTGGCGGTAGGGTCAGGTTTGTGCCTGACAGCTTACTCCCAGTCCCAGAACAGCTTAATCAATAAGTGTACCAGATTTTACATCCCCCTAGACACGCTACAATGGCTTTTATTCCAGACCCGGTACTGCAGTACTGGAATCCCATGTTCTGCTGTTACCAATGTGCCAGTTCGTAACAAAAGATTGGATCACGCATGCTAAATATACTACATGTACAGATGTTAAACTTTTCCCCTAACGTTATTTTTTAAAGTGCTTTCAAATTATCAATAAAACTCAGTTGAACTGACATGTTTAACTTACCTTTTATGGCATAAGGTCACTGGAGTTGATCTTGCGTAAAAAATGGCACCTTGATATTGGCAGCTCTAATGAATCCTCTTCACGAAATGGATTAACTGCAAAGGCATTCATCTGCTCTTCTTTTCTTCTTCTGGCAGAGATTACTGGCTTTCCTAAAGACTAAATCCACTCACTGTGTCTTATGCCAATATATAGGAAAGCAGGTGCCTGTCGAGGTATCCTTGAAGCGGCACAACCCTGCCGTGGCACTTGACTGGTTCTGGCCTTGATATTTCACTCCATATCAAAATGGTGATGACTGCTTATAGCCGGGCTGGTTCATTAGCCTGGTAAACACGAGGTGCCTCCACAGTATGTGCCGAATGTCAACGCGCCACTTTGAAGCCACGGAATCCACTTTGGTTGTTTCAACACACCACCGAGCGTGGGATGGAATAGCATGGGGCTAGGTAAAGGTCTCAGGTAGCTAGCATGTTGTTGTTTGCCAGGCACCCGCGGCTTCCGCTTGAAGTGGCCAGGGTCCCGACTCCCTCCCGGGACATGCATGCAATATACCTATGTATAAAAGCAATGCCTCAATGCAAGTCTTCTCTCATGGCACAATGGCCTGCCAATACCCAGCTAAAGGCCTTGACTGAATATCTTTAAGACATGTCGAGGTGTGGGAAGGGCGTGCCTGTACGTGTTTCCAGACTGAGCTTGGCTGGTGGATCGAGAGACAACACTGGGCATTAACTGTGGCCAGGCAGGACAAATGTCCCCTCTACCTAGATACCAGTAAATGTCTGGGAAGTAATTGAGGCTACCATTTCTTGGCAATGTGACTCATTCAATAACTCTTTCTCAGCCGGGCCGGCAATAACCTGTCCTGAGCACCAGGTGCCAGGCATGCAATAACGAGCTAGGGCCACCAATTTTTTTGTCACTTGCATGTTCAATCCTTTCAGATTTCATTAACAGATATTGCTTTTGATCGTGTGCAGGGAGGATCTCAATGAAAGATTGATGGTGGCTACTTCTCTCACACATCAAACATGAGGTTCAATAACTTGGAAATGCAAAACTATTGATCAGTATTATATTACCCTTCTGTGTTACTACGTTGAACAGGCAGATTTTTTAAAAAAAAAAGAGTATTCCTACTTTGCCACAGACTAAGACAATAAGATGGCAACTGCCATATCAGATAGTGTTCTTTCAAAAATCCTCGTTTCAGCTTTAAGAACTGTTTGCCATTAATGGGAGAATCCCTCATAACAAAGTTCTGAAAACTTTCAACTAAAAAATTTCCTGAACCAAAAAAAACACGGAAAGTCTAGCAATATTTTCCATACATTTTTGATTAATTACGACGTATTTTTCGTCTCTGATCTGCAGGGAGCTGCAGTGTTGCCAGCATACTGAATTCAGTCAAGCACAGACAGAAGAATGGACAGGTAAGAAAGTAAGGATAGCATCACTAGCATGTGCAAAAAGCATCAACAGATATATGTTTACCATCATTTGATAAAAGACATCGTTCAAGTACATGTATTGACACATTACTGCATGTTAAACAAACCCCAAACCACCAAAGGTTTTAGTCAAGGACTTTGAGAATGCAAGAAACTAAGGTCACCACCACAAAACAAAAAGAAGTTGCTCAACTTCATCATTTTTCTCTCTTTACAGTTTTGGACAGCTGAATTCACAAGCAGTTAGCCATTCATTTAGATACAGTACCGGCCTTAAAGACTTTTTTTCAGAGACATCATTATGCCTCGCCAAGTAGAAGTAACATTAAGAACTACCAGTACCATACCACATACAAATCTCTGTAACCAGGCTAGAGAGTTTATTAGAATATAAATTCGTGGAAGCTATATTGTCAATAGAAAGAGAGAACCAATTCATTCCCAATGACAGTTCTGTATTAAAGACAAGAACTAACCGTTCAGACTGAACAGTACTGAACATGCTGAAAGATCAAACAAGTCTATCCTACTGAATGTATTTTATTTATATGCATATACATGGACTGTTTGTCAAGTGTATCACGTCAGCACAAACATATGGTATTCATTACATACAATGTTATTCCGTTTGAAGCAACAAGCATGCCATGCCATGCCATGCTGGGCGCTATTTCACGCGTATGATAATAGAATCCAGATCATGCCACATGCACTGAACATAAGACAAGGCTTTTAACCAATATTGGAGCAAAGCATTACGCGTTTATCATTTATACAATAATCACTATTTTTATATCTTCACTAGCAGAGTTTCTCTGCAAGCCTCTAAACAATGACTAATAAAAGTAATGATAGCATGCATAGTAACCAATATTATGCCACCGTTCATCTTGTAGGAATCCTTACTTCTTCATGTTCTTTGGGAAATGAATTTCAAGTTTAAATTTATGAAATAAATATAAAATAACTCGCACTACCCGCTCCCGACCCATGGCCTTGAAGACTCCAAAAACCATACAAGAAAATATTCTTGCTAATTTTGCAAATTAAGGGTATTCTAGTTGGAGTCTATCGGTATTTGTGGTATTAGAAAGAACAAAAGTAAGTATTTTTTAGTACACATTATGCTTCTTTCATTCTTTCAAAAGAAGTGACAGGCATAAGGTTTGTGGACGAGAAGATTTGGAAAGTCAAGTACACATTACATATTAGGTGCGACACGGGTAGATCTGTAATATTTCTGTTAGTTAATAAGCATGGTAAGTGCAAGAACAGGCTGACAGCATGACAGACGTTAACAGCATAAAGAACAAGAGGAAGAGATTGAGAAACATCTTCTAAAAGGCGGCTTAAGACAGTAAAAGCTCTGCTGGCTACATTGCAGACTCCCTATTTCATCAACAAGTGAACAAAGGACAAAACACTTATGTGTACAACTATTTAACTGTCACAAGGTACATGTAAAGCAAGAGCTATGTTGCTATGGTTCTGGAACTTCCATAAAGCAAAACAAACATTGTTCACTACAGTGCAGCAGCGGCTCAACATTGGGGGGAAACCTTAATAATAAATGCTAAATTGTAATCTATGCTACCAAGATCTACGCTTAATTTCTATACACCTAGATTCTTAGCAGTGGGGATTTTGTCGTGTTTTGAGGGGTGTAACACAGTAACAGCAAAAAGGACAGTACATGACTGTACATTAAATACCGTAAAGCATTCAGTGAAAGGGTGTTGCAAAAGTTTCTACTGAAAACTTTACAGATCTATTCAGTGGAAACTTTTGACCTGCAGTGACTAGCTTTTGTGAAGTGTTCTCAATAGCCTGCAGAGAACAATTCAAGGGCAAGCCATTTGGTTGTTCACTCATGCTGCATCCGATTAATCGTTGAAGATAATCACGTTTAACATCACCACCCCTGAATAAGGCCAGTGATGGCCGAAAGCTCGGGAAGAGCTCAACTATCCAGTCTCAGCAACAGTAAAATTTCATGTTATTTGACATGACTGAGACCAAAAACAACAGCCATGCATATATATTTAAAATAGTATTTAACATGTTTTATAATACCGTTAGTCTATTTTAAAGATAAATTTGGTACTAGCATCGGTTTTACTGTTTTTCATCCGGTCTAATCATGTGTCTTAACCGAAAAATCACACAGGTTCCAGAAGTGGTCATTCTATAATGTTCTATGCAATTGTAGGATGAATGCTCTGCCCATGGGTGTCATGACGCTGAATTATAGCAGCTTACAGACAAGTTACTTTAAAGCAGATGTCTGTATCAGATTTCATGGTTCCATTTTACAACACCAGAAATCTGTCACCTCTTTTCGTTGGTGACAAAGTGATACATGTATGACGACAAGTGGTTATGGTTGGACAAAAATATGTCACACACCAAATAGGTTTAAAACGTCCTATTTTTTTCTAGCTATTCCGAGTGCTAGTACTGATTATTCAGCAGTAATGCACACAACATGAACAAACCCCATCTTGTCTCCCCACTCTTTCAAATATTACACGGACCTGTAAGGTGTCCAAGCGATCCTGAAGATTCATCTCCCTTGATGCCTGGATCTGCTCCAGATCTCTCACAGTGGTGTCCACACCCTGGTTGACATCAGCGTGCATCCCGTGATAGCCTCGGCATTTCTCCAGCATCTCCCGTCGACCCGTCATGTGGGCCTCTAGCTGATCCAGAAGGTTCTGCCAGGTCTCCCTGAGGGGATCAACCTCGCGGTTTGTCAGACCTGGATCGTCCGGAGACAGGCGACCATAGCGACTTGACAGCTTGTCTAGGACCAAGCCACGCTGCTGGATCTCGGATCTCAGATCCTGAAAACAGACCATATGGGAACTGTTACTGTGAATAGAAATGTGGCAAAGTAGCTAAATATTTTTTATGAAATTTTAATACAACTATAATATGCATGATAAGAGAAGACAGTAATATGGAGTAACGACTATTATATTAATACATAGGGGAACATATACGGGAATAATGCTAAGGACTTACTTAAGGAATCAGTCAAGTATAACCTGAACATATTGAATGTTCAAGTTGTTACTTTTAACTCCGTAAACTTCACTACAAGTAACAAAACAGTACAAAAGTTTATCATGTTAATATTACCTCGAGATGGGAGAGCTCCAGCTCGGCGGCCTCCACGTGGAGTTTAGCTGGCTTCTCCTTCATCTGCTGCAGTTCTGTGTTCTTGGCATCCAGCCAATTTCCCAGGTCAACCTTGAGCTTCTCTACGGCCTCCCACTGGACGATATCTTCCCGGATCTTGGTCAGCTGTGTCTCCAGCTGTTCTATTGTGCTGGCGAGACGCAGGTTGACATCCGTGGAGTGTGCCAGGAGACTGGAGCCAAGTCCAGAATCCACACTGTCCATGGTGTCAGTACCTCCCAGACTCTCACATCTACTGGAGGCAGTCGCTAGGTCCTGCTTGTACCGGAAAAGGTGCTCAAGCATGTCCTGGGAGAAGGGGCAGAGAGCGAGAGAGAGGAGGGGGAGTGGAAGGGGGGGGGTTAGTACAACATTTTCTTATAATTCTTGTACTTAAGTTCTAGTCCATTCAAAAGGATCTAAACTTATTCCCAGAGTCAATTAAATGAACCTGGTTATCATGGTTTTGAGTTTCTTTCCAGAACTTTACATGATATCCTAATGTTATAACATATATCATCATGAGCTTAAGACTCACGGTCTGTCCTTATTTTCAGTTTCTACAGCGAACGAGTTCAAGTGTTTCCTTTAATTCAGTTTCTTCTAGAATTTCCACCAGAATTCCTGAGTACAAATTAAAATATGCGTTTTCGTGTATGTAGCACACCGATGCCAGCTGAAGAACCACTGCTCTCAATAGTGTTTATTCTAGGTGTTATATCTTTAAAAGAACTAGTACCGGTTAGCAAGTTTCATTACACCAGCAGCTATACCTTGGCAACGTTCTGTTGTTGAGCTTTGGCAATGTGGTCAGACGCCGGGACTCGAGTCTCATTCTCGAGCCAGGGAGTGACTTCCCTGGACAGGTACTCTCCGCAGTCGTCCAGAAGAGTCTGGTAGGACTGCCAGCGAGCCAGGACATCTGTCAGACGTTCCTGGGTCAACAGGTGCAAACACACAACTTTAATTAGGATTTACTACAGATATAAAGCTAAAAACCTTAAAACCACTAAACCCTGAATTTCAAAGCTTACTGTTATTAGAAAACATCCACCACAGCAATATGATCTCTACATGTGCACGGATATGGTCTACATCACGTGGAAAGATTTTTCTAAATTGGAGGCCCAGCTGAAACTGAGAAAAAGCGATTATAAAATTGTAATGCCACCTAGCCCTCAGAATGATTCCACTCGTTGACCTTTCTGAAGACTGAAATAAGTACACTGCTCACTGGTAATTATAAAATCACACATTAAACAGATAATACTGAAACGGGAGATAGTTAAGTGTAACTGAATTAGATATGGCTTAAATCACTGATGATAATAAAAGGAGACACAAAATGGTTGTTTAAAATCTCTAAATGGGACATTAGTGTTCCAGAAGAAGTATTTTTCAATATTTAATATTACCAGTAAATCACTTTTGATAGGCAGACAGGTCACATAAACATCAGATGTAAGCGCCGCTATATTTATCTTAAAACATGAACATGCATCAATCTATTGGCCAGGACAGCTCAAGTGTCATCAATAATGTGTTGAATTTATTAACCTGGAAGTCTGACTGAATCAAAAGTCTGCAAATATACTGGATGCCCAGCTCTTGACCAAGTCACCCACTCAGGCATCTTTACTTCCATTTAAACTCAATGCTTCGACAGAGAAATCCTCTCCTAACATTATTCCTCATATTTTTTTACCATCAGGGCTATATTGGACTGGACTGGAACTTCATACATGTACTGATTTTATTCAAACCTAGAGGATCGTAAAGTACTGGTGGTACCTTTCCTGGCATACTGATTCATTACTTATGCATTGTGTTATGTTGTGCCTTCTTTGTTTGTCACTCAAAAGACCTCCATTACAATTTCAACTCCAACTACAAACTCAAGCAGTACCAGATATATATCATCATGTTCATGGAGCTGTTCTAACTTAGAATACATTAACCTGATATCGATCTTTCAGCCTGTCTTTGCTGTAGGACCAACTTTGCAAGACACAGATTATAAAATTACAGATAGTATATAAATTTGGAACAATAATATTATATTGTAATTTCATTTACCGGTAATGTTCATGGGGAGTAACATTTGCCTTTTTGAGACAAAACCATGCGGTATTAATATTGATTCATACTCCGCTCGGGTCTTGTTAGTTTTCTGATTTACATGAATTATGTTCACTATTTATTTATTTTATTTTATTTTTTTTTGCGAGATTCGCCAACTAGTAAATTGCAAACTAATGAATTTGCAGTACTAGTCCCACTTGATCAGGACTGACATCTGGCCTAATACAAACATTGGAAACCCTGGCATTAAGACCACCCAGTGCATGGTCTAGACCAAAGTGGTCTTAATTCTAAGGTGGTCCTAATTCTGATACAATATACAGTGAAACCTGTTTTAACAAACCACCGCCATGAAACCACCTGTCTTGAAAGACCAGATATCCATGGCAGAACATCTTTCATTTCAATGGAAATGAACCTGTTACCAAAGACCATCTGCCTTGAGAGACCCCATGTTTACGGCCAATGGGGCGGTCTTACAAGACAGGTTCTACTGTAGCAATAGCATGCAACTGTTGGTCATCCAATAAGTGGTCTTACTTCTGCATTGTTCTTGGGTGGTCATAGTTCCAGGGTGGTCTTCAGGCAGGGTTCCACTGTACATAGATGTTTATGAATATTCATGATTGAGACAAAATTAGCAGCACTCTTAGTATAAGATCCTAAAGTATTTTTATGTGACCTTTTTTATGTCCTTACCTCTGAAATGTCAATAGTTAACTGGTACATATTGAGTCATGCCTATTACAACAAGTCATTTGAGAACTCCAAGATCCAGCAGCACTCAGACACTGAGTGATAAATCTTTCCAGTTGGGTCAATCTAGGTTTGAGAATGACATTATACATGAACTCAAAATTTTCACCTGAGGTTTGGCAAATGTAATCAAACACTAGTTCCTGGTGTTCTGATGTTCTGAAAGGTGACAAGAAACCGATGACATGATATCCCTCAGTAAGTGACCACTACCACATGTCACCCTTTTCCCTACCTTGATCTGTTCCCCAGTTGCTTTCAGGGAGTTGTAGCTGTCAGTGAGGTTACCGAGCTGTGTTTCAGTATGAGAGATGAGCTGTGGTAGGTGTGGGCTCGCTGCTATCAGGTCCTGACCTTTCTGGATCACTGAGTCCAGTGTGGGCTGATAGTCAGACACTTCGCGCATTAAGCCCTGGAGAAAACAACAACTTCATAGTCCAGAAACAGTTCCGCGTTGTCTAAGGAAATTACAATCACATCATACAGTGGTCGCTCCCTGGATGGGGACTCTCCACACATTTCTTGGCAGCATGTACCATGCATGCATTTGCTTCCCTCTCTCATGAAAGGATACCTCTCTAATATGGACAGAATTATTTCCCAGAAAGTGTTCATTTTAGAGGGTGACTATAGACTACTATCAAAGTGTTATGAGACAAACATAATAAAATAATTTTGTGAGTGCATGGATCTATTCTTGACATTAGAAAGTAAGAGGCTACCCAAGCCAAGTGCAATTTTTGTGTTGAACTCCCGTCAGATTTCCCATGGCAGTATGAGCTGTGATCCTCTACCTTAGCCATGTTAGCCCACAGATCTGTTCCCTAAAGTAGCAAAGACAAAGTGTTGATTATCTCCAGACATACCTCTGCTGTCTGGATCTCCTGTTGCGTGAGCTCCAGAGATGTCACTTTCAGCTGGTTGTTGTAGTTCATCAGCTTGAACGACATCTGTAGGATCCACTTCTCACTGTCCTGGAGCAGCTCCCGGAATGCCTGGTGGACCTCGCAGGCCTGCTCCAGATGCTGGATGACATCCTGTATGTTGGTGGGATTAAACATTATCACAATGATCCACAAGCAGGATTTATTACTTAGTCATTCTGGATCCTTACAATCAAATGAAGCTGGTTAATCTATTCACTGATATACTGGACACATGTATCTACTATCAAGATCTTTATGCAAACATAACACAATCATGGTAGTTTACTTCTAATACATTGTTCAGATTTCGGAAAATCTGTAGCAAAAGCATGCAATTTCAACTGCAAATTTATTTCCCAAACAAAAACGTGCCCATGAACCAATCACATTTGGTCATATATAAGCTTGGACACATCATGAAGGGTCGCCATTTTCGCATGTATCTTCGGGACATTTTCCCACCACCGGGTTTAAAATACCCCCTACTAGGTCTGGGTGTACACCATCTTTAAAAACTTGCACTGTGATCTATCAAGCTGGCCAGCCAAGGGAATTTTCACAGTTACCAGACTGTCCTGTACCTACCTTGCACCGACTCTGTGCTTCGGCGTATCTCTTCCGGAGATCTCCTTGCCTTTGATCCAGATGAAGATCCGGACAGTGGGGTGACAGACTTGACACCAGACCACCAAGACGATCAAATTCAGGAGCCTGGTTCTCCAGAATCTCCAACAAAGACTGCAAAGTATTAAGACAGCAGATAGGCAATAGAGAACCAAGGTCATACTTTTCTACTGAAAATATTTTACTGTTCAGTGTTTTAAAAATTAAACATTTTAAATACTCTGGACTAAGTATATATATTAATTTATACCATTATCTTTAACAGTTAAAAACTCTTTTTAGGGAAATAACTTTCTAATCCGTTGTTGGGGCCTCCCTACAGTCATTAATTCAAGATGTTTGAAATACGTTCACTAATCACCTTGGCAGCCATTATCGTCTCCATGCTTAGAAAGAACAGTCACTGTGTTTCTAGAAACGAGACACAGGAGTCTGTTTCATAAAACATATTGAAGTTTTATGAAACAAGAGGCCTGGTCTGTCAGGCTGTTCTTTTTCAATGTTTATATTATTATTATTATTATTATTATTATTATTATTATTATTATTATTATTATTATTCCTTTTTTTTCAACATCCTAAACCAACATTTTCAGTTCCAAGAACATAAAGCACTTCACCCGTTAGGCACACAATATGGTACTGTTTCGCATCATCACCCTGTACCTTAAATTTCTTTAGCTGCGTTCGTTTCTCAGGAAGCCCATCTCTTGGCTCCGTGCCAGCTCCTAACTCGGTTTCTATGTCTGCCATCCAGCGATGCAGACTGTCCGTGCATTCGTTATAGGATCGCCACAGCTCGAGCTGGGACTCCAGCCTCTCAGTCTGAGTTTCAACCCGACCGTTCAGCTTCTCCCATTTCTCTCGGAGGCTGGAGAGCCGACCTTCGATTTCCCCGCGGCTTTCAGGTGCAGCGTGCTCTAGTAGCTTCTGCCCGGTCTCCGTGGCTTGGTTCAGACGGTGCAATCCTTCATCTAAGCCAGCTACAACCTCCTGGGAAAGATTTAAAAGTACAATGTAGTTAGAAAGACTAAGGACTCAACAATATTGACTGGGGAGCAAAACTGAATAAGACAATCTCTCTCATTTTTTTTTATTACTTCCATGATCCATCTTGCACGTATGTACTATGCAGTACCTTAACATGAACTTCAAGGCTGAGTGCTACAATACAATGCAGAAAATACAACCAATGCATGTTGCTGGCTATTATCATGATTTCCTGCTTCAGTCTATTTAAGTTTGCCTCATAAGCGCTGTCAAGCATCAAGTAAAACAGCAAATTTAGCTTCACACAAAACAAGTCACTACTGTTACGTTGCAAGATGTTGTACACATACTACCATGCCACACCATTTTTGTTCTCTTGTCAAACAGATGCTCTTACAGACAATGTGTCCACTATTATTAATAGCGATCATCTACCTTGACTGTGTCCAGGCGTTGTTCCACGACCTGTGCCTCTCCCCCGATCTCCTCACACTGTCCCAGTGTGTCTGACCTCTGCTGTAGCCACTGTTCACACTGCTCACACGACAACTGGAAACTCCCGTACTTGACCAGAAACTCTCCGTGACGCTTGCTGGCCTCCTGAATTTCACATCAGTATAATATTTAGTTGAAGCTTCTGTCCTGCTTATCAGAAACTTAAACAAGTCAAAACTCTATAAGAACAATGATATTGCATGAGTTGAAAAGTTGTATTTTTTTAAGAATTCATTTTTATCAAACATATCAGAAGCAGATTTTCAGTGACCGTTGTGTTGTGGCAATAAATAAATTAATTTAATTAATTGCTTTACTCTACATATGATAAGCAAAGGAACGCAGAAGTAAGGTTATGATGGACTTACACAGTATATTCATCAAGTCAGTTTTTTTTCTAAATCTTTACACTATACTCTAGTACATATAACATTGTATAATAGAACTTGCAAACCACTAGAATGCACAATATTTTAATGTTCAAGTTGTCAGACAAGACAAATCTGGTAATGTATTATTACTATGACTCAACCCTAGGGTTACACTCCAGATTTCTATTATGTACTTTTTCTTTTGATTAATGCATACAGTAGAACCTGTCTTAAAAGACCACCCAAATTGGCTTGAAAAATGTGATGTGGTCTCTGGTGACAGGTTCAGTTATATTGAAATGTAGGTCCTTTCAAGAAAAATGTGTGGCCTTTCAAGATAGGTGGTCTCTCATGGCAGTGGTCTCTTAAGACAGGTTTCACTGTATTTTCCTGAGGATCAGGACACCGAGCATGCGATGAAGTACATGATGAACAAGTTCAAAAATTCTCCCAAATTTCTGTCAAGTAACCTTAGCAGTGGCAGGAACATCACAACAGATATATACCCCAGTTCATATCTGTCGGGTAAATAAAATACAGCGGTCCCTCTCTTAAAGGACACTCTCTAGAGAGGACAGCCTTCT
>JAAUYG010129220.1_pt1 | contig 16487 bp, 13 predicted proteins | sample 7278091 | NCBI WGS metagenome assembly JAAUYG01 (sample SAMN14350201, study PRJNA611818) | marine sediment metagenome | isolation source: surface marine sediment (0.6m) | place: French Polynesia: Moorea | collected 2018-08 | reverse complement strand
CCCCCCCCCCCCCCCCCCCCCCCCCCCCCCCCCCCCCCCCCCCCCCCCCCCCCCCGTACTCCCACTACTTCCTTGCTTCCAAGAAGATGTGTGGATTCTGTCCAATCCTCAATCTCAGAGGATTAAATGCCTACCTCCTCATGGAGAAATTCAGGATGGAGACCCTGGCTTCGATTCTTCGAGATCTGCAGCAGGACATGTGGATGATTTCCTTGGATTTAAAGGACACGATCTTAAGATTTAAAGTTCCGATCTATCCTCCACACAGAAAATTTCTGTGGTTCGTGTTGGGGGATCATCGCAGGATCCTCCAGGTTTACCAGTGGGGAGTCTTGCCCTTCGGGTTGGCAACAGTCCCCAGGGTGTTTACCAAACTCTTGGCCCCCATTGCTGCCCGTTTGCACCTCAGGAATATGTCTATGTACCCTTCATAGACGACATCTTATATGCTCAGATCTCCAGGGATTGGGTCATTGTGACCCAGGACACCAGCATTTGTCTCCATCTCCAGCTAGGGTTTATCATCAACCTAGCCAAGTCTTCCCTTATCCCTTCACAGGTGATGACACATTTAGGTGCCAGGATAGACACCCTCAGCGGCTTAGTCAAGCCCTCCCTGGACAAGATACAGGAGATCAATCGGGTGTCTCTAGATCTGCTGACGCACAGTTGCATGTCGCCTCCAGAGCATGGTCAGTCTGATGGCTTCTTGTCATGCTACAGTTGCATTGTGTCTGTTTCGACTTAGACCAATTTCATCTCACCTGTCCAGGAACTTCAAGTGGAAGGTGGATCCCATCATGAAGATCATTCCCTTGGATATTCCGGAACTCCTGGAGGCTCTCCAGTTCTGGTCGGATCCCTCCCTGGTGGCGGAGGGAGTTCCTCTGGGTTACCAGCTGTCCAATCAGACACTGACAACGGATGCCTCAAATTATGGTTGGGGGGCAGTCCTGGACGGGGATCATTGCTCGGGAAGGTGGACTCCCCAGGAATTGAAGTATCACGTAAACGTTCTCGTTCGACCTCAAGGGTAAGTATTAAAGTGTATGTAGAGTACTTTTGACTGTTAGTGCTCAAGTTCAGTTTGAAATCATTTGGTGCATTTCCGATTTTTGCCGACCTTGTATCTTGGAAATGGATAGTCGTAGAGCGAAACGGACCAAGATTTGGACCTCAGGGGTAAGGATTTAGTGCCTGCAGGGTACTTGTCACTGTTAAGTGTTCAAGGTCAATTTGGGGTCATTCATTCATTTCCAGTTTTTGATGACCTTGTATCTCTTTTGACTTAAATATTCAGGGATCTTTGTACTGCTATGTTTTTACATTACAATGTACTGGTATTCTTTTAACTAGCAAGTGACCAAACAGAGCATCAAACCCCCTAGGCCTCTTGTTTTTTTTATACTGCCACCTCCCATCCTGGTCAAATTTTGGTGGCAAATTTTCATGGATGGCTTTCATATTTAGCTATATTTGGAATAGGATTTCCCTATATCATAACACATGCTGAGAGTGATTTTTAGTGTAGAGCGACTTTTCACTAGATGCCCCATCGTGCTGCACAGCAACCGACTGGACTAAAGGCATTCCTAGTACATGTACTAGGAAATTTAAACGTCCCTCTCATGAAAGAACACCTCTCTAATAAGGGCAGAGTTATTTGGCATTAAAATACATGTAATGTGAATGCCTTTAAATCACCCCTCTCCCCAAAGGGCACCTTTCTAATGGGGACAGAATTATTTGGCATCAAGTACTATGAATGCCTTTTGTCATCCCTCTCACCAAAAGGCACCTCTCTAATAAGGGCAGAATTATTCAGCAACAAATACTATGAATGCCTTAAATCATCTCTCTCGCCAAAGGACACCTCTCTAGTGAGGACAGAATTATTGCCATAAGGGGTGTCCCTATTAGAGTGGGGACTATTGTAATTTTATTTCAGTTAAATATGCCCAAAGTAGATATTGCCCAGTATACTTACATGTACAGTAGAACCTTGGACTGAAGACCACCCACGATGAAAGCCAAAGTGGTGTTAATTCTTTAGAGAAGGTACCACTACATATACATTGTAATACATTGTACTGAGATCAGTACTGTACGTCTGTATCACCAGGGTGACGAGGCCATTGTCTAGTTTACAAGGAACTGGACGAGGAAGGCCTGTTTCGCGTTCAGCCACCAGCTCCAGCAAAGGTAAACCGTTACCTTCGTTTTGTATATATAATTTTATGTACAGCCATGCCCGCATGTATTTAATTTTATATATCATTCAAGTACATACCAATTAGTAATTAATATTTTGTAATTTTGTGCCTGATATGTACTGTGCATTATGCAGTGAAGATGTCATTCAGTTGAGTGTATAAATACAAATCTTGGATTAAATGTGACATACTGGTACATACACTGGCATGTATTATATATAGGTCTCTGATTGTGCCGCAATTACTGGTACCATATAACGTGCTTCACAATAGGGAGTATTTTAAACCCCTTGGCGGGAAATGTTTCCGAAAATACCCGAAAGAAGGGTAAAGGCGCGAAAACAGGAGCATCTCACGATTGGCTGAGCTTTTATTTGTCGCAATATGATTGGCTAAAGGCTAGTCATATGACCAAGGTACTTTGGCTTCCAAATGAAACCGATTATTCATACTGCGAATTTGTGGCACCAAATACTCCCTATTGCTAGGTAAAAAATAATATGCAAGTTTTGTCAAGTGTTTGTAACATGCTGTTTTTGATCTGAGCAAACAACTCAGTTACCATATCCCTTTACTTTTCGTATGCCATAAAGCTGTCTGCTGAAAGTTTTTGCTAAGTGTCAGAATGTCTCAGGCTATTATAAGTCCTGTTGCAGTTTTGGCAAGGGGAAGCCTGCCTGCTGTATGCAGGCATGTAAATGAGTTGGAAATAGCTGTTGGTAAAGTTGTGCCCGAAATAGTATGTTTCCATTGCAATTCAGAAAGTGAAACTAAATTTGATATCACTCTATTGATCTGCAGCTCAATTTCTGCATATTCTGGCTATACCTGGATCATTAGAATCCCTTCACTGCAGTAATCTTATCATGTTAACATAATAGATAGAAAGCGAACGTCTTTGTTTCCCAGGCAGTGCCAGCAGTACGCCTCAGCCTACCCGTACAACCAAACCGGCCGGGCAAATCTATGAGGTTTATTGCTGGGGCAGCGGTATCCCCCGCCCACTACAGCTACCACTACCCAGCAGAGACACCCACATCATCCAGGTGTCGGCCGGCAGGACACAGAAAGCCGCAGTCACCAAGACCGGGAGACTTGTCATTTGGGAGGTACATCTGTAGCTACAGCTTCAGTCCCTGAACACAAATGGTTGCACTCTATAGTCGTCTAGAGCTTCCTTTCGGTTTCTCAAAAACATCTCAAGTCCTCAAGCATCTTAAACATGGAAAAGACAATGGTTGCCAAGGTGATTAGTGAGCTTAAAGTCCATTTCTGGACTTGAGAGTTTTCCAGAAACTGGCCACAGATCTTCATCTTATGACAAAAATAATTTCTCCTACTGCCTTTGTGTTTCATTTAAAAAAAAAATTTACTCCTTATCTTTGTTTCCTTGATTCCCTAGTCGGGAATATGATGTATTTTGGTAAAGGATTGCTTATTCCAAGCTTATACAGTGTGGCATTTTAAGTTGCATTGTTCAACATTGATTATCTACTGTACCAATGATATATAATGATATGTTATAATGACGAATCATTGTAAGACTATCTGCCCACAATGACAAACTGGCTCTTTCCCCCCATTGGGTCATTCATTGATGCAGTAGCCTTACTGGTAGTACCGGTATCCAAAAATGGCAACTTTAAAGCTTTGTGTTAATTATCCAGGTAATCTTACTTGCTCGTCAATTTGTATGTTTGAATTTGCCATTAGCTGTTCATACAGTGTACTTAATGTGAAATTTTTATGATTATATAGATGCACTGCGACATATTAAAATGCTCAGCCAGTGTAACGATATGTACTGCACTGTGCAAATGACAAATCAACACGTAATGCATTCCTAGCTACCTTATTTCAGGCCCCTGCAGTGGGATTTGAGGCAATCAGTTTGCCGGGAGCCACCGAGGGATTCAGTCCGGTGTTTGTTCCACGCTACCTGGAAGGCCAGTCGGCAGTTACCATTCAACACGTGTCCTGTGGGGATCTGTTCACAGCCTGTTTCACAGGTCAGAGGTGGGGGGGGGGGGGGGGGAGAATTGTTTCTATGAGAATTTTTTTAGTTCATACCCGGGCTGCATTCAGACCCGCAAACATTTCGTTTTCTGTTTGCAGCTGCAAATTGTTCTCTCACTGAACGATGACCTTTTAGCAAAGGGTGACATGTGCCAGTATCGTCCATGCCATGGGTGATATGGGGTACTTCTGCATTATGAAAGACTGTTATGGGTGCAGCCACGTTTGTTCGCTGTAGCAAACGTCTCGATTTCTGATTTGGTTCTGTTTAGCAAATGTGTACTGTAAACGTTCATTCAACTACAATGTGTTACTGGTACCGGTACTACTGCTATTCTTCCAGATCGTGGAATTCTGATGACGTTTGGCAGTGGCGCCAATGGCTGCCTCGGCCATGGCAATTATAATGACGTGTCACAGGTAAACAATAGGGAATATTTCACACCACAACATTGCAACATGAATAGTCGGTTTCATTTGGACACCAAACTACCCTTGGTCATGTGACGCTCTTTAGCCAATCACATTGTTACTTCATGAAGCCTCAGCCAATCATGAGCCTACTTCGCTGTCGCGCCCCTTCTCTTCTTTCGAGCACCTTTGGGAAATTTTCACCCCAAGGGGTGTAAAGTACTACTTATTGAGCAGCCAATAGGTAGTACTGGTCCTTCATACCAGAAACTTACTAAATGGAATAGCAGCTTTATTCAAAAACCAACCATGTGACTTTACCTATCCAAGGGAGTATTTTGCACCACAAAATCACAACATGAATAGTCGGTGTCTGATGCCAACCATCACTTGGTCATGTGGCATCCTTCAACCAATCACATGTACATGTAGTTTCGGCCAATCACGAGCCTACTTCATTTCTGCCTTTTTTTTCATAAATTTTAGGAAATTTTTCCACCAACTCCATTCACTATTATTGTGACAGGCTTGTTTACCAGAATATATTAAGAAAGTATTGATATTTTTCATTGATTATTGTAGGACACACCATTCTCAAGCCAATGCTAAGCTCAAATGTCTCTCCCAACTACATGTACATTTTGTACTACTACTTTGATGCGATCGGTCAAGCTGGCTTCAGTCTCTGGACCTTTCCCTGATTGTCTGGGCACCTCTTTATTATACAAACACAATCTCATAGGATAAACAGTATCTTCAGCCCAAATTCATTCAGTTTTGCAGGCCACTTAAAGTGCGTGGTTTCTTTTTTCTCAGGCCAAAATTGTGGAGAGTCTCCTGGGGTTTGAAGTGACACAAGTGTCCTGTGGTGCGTCTCATATCCTGGCCGTAACCAATGAGCATGAAGTCTTTTCCTGGGGTCGCGGTGACAATGGTAGGTGACAGTGACATACCAGGGGTCACTGGGGGGTGAATCATAATCTAGGTCAGGTCAGTGACAGAGGTCACAGCAAGATCTGTGGTGTGATCAGGGTTACAAAGGGAATTGCAGTTTTAACCTCTACATTGCCATCATGATCAGCGCATAATGGACAATTTTGAGCAAGATTAATTTAGTCGTGAGTTGAACGAGTGTGTGCTGGTTCACTTGCCCAAGGTAAGTACTTAGTCACCATGTGCTATCGTTAATTTTTCAGGACTGTTAAGTACTGGGGCTAGATTCGTCAAAAAAAAAAAAAAACTTTCTTAAAACTTATAAGTTGTTACCATTAAAACATTGTATAAGTCAATATGAAGACATGGATACATAATGTTTAAACAATGTCAGATTCACCAGAACTATGTTTATGGTCTTAAAATTTGCTCATTACAGTGGTCCCTGCAATTTAAGACCCCTCTATTTAACAATTCCCTGCATTTTAAGACCGGATATCAGTAACACCACTTGTATATTTTTAGTATAAATATCCCTCTATTTTAAGACCACCTTCAATTTAAGACCATATTTTGCTGGCTGAAGGGGCGGTGTTAAATCGCAGGGCCCACTGTATATGCGAGAATCTACGGTATGTATATGTTGTATAATTGTCAAACAAGAGATCCTATCATACTGCCCGGTGTTGCATATACAGGTACATGTAAACATAATTACTAATCACTGTTATGATTGGATGGCAGGTCGACTTGGATTAGGCACGAAGGAATGTTTCTGCAGTCCACAGCGTGTGAGGATTCCAGAGAAGTATCATCCCAGTCTGGCGGTGTGTGGGGTCGACAACTCCGTGCTGCTCACGCTCGAGTCTCAACTTCTCTGTTCAGGCAGCAACCGGTAAGGTCAATACAGTAGAAACTGTCTTGAAAGACCACCCCATTGGTGACAAAAATGTGGTCTGTCAAGACAGGTGGTCTCTGGTGACAGGATCAGTTCTATTGAAATGTAGGTCCTTCTGCCGAAAATGTGTGGTTTGTCAACCAGGTGGTCTCTTATGGCAGTTAGTACACATAGCACATTTTGCAAACACTATTCCAGGAACCAAGAATATATGGTTCTTCTACATGTTATAATGGAGCAGATCTTTATATGATGTCTTTAGAACAGGTTCAGGTGAGCAATATATAAATAAATAAAAATATTTGTTATCCCAGATTTCAATGCACTATCTTCCAATAGTCTATTCATAAACAGTAATTTTAGTTGTGTTAAAGTGAATGCAATATGTTGGTGATATATATTGGTAAGTAGATTAGACTAAGCCCTCCCCCCCCCTCCATTTAGTAGCCTGGCTGCAAATGAAACTTTGTTGGGTCCACAGTCACTTTGTATCTATAATGATACTGGGGCAATAGTTAATGTCTCAATTTCATGTGAATGACAAATTCCATATTCCAATTTCCATTTGAAATTTATAAATATGTACCGGATTCATTGTACATGTTAATTAATAATGCAACAGTATTCAAAATTTCAATTTTCATCTGTTGAGACTTGCATTTCCTACATGACACTAAAGTGACTTTGGGTACCATTCAGAAAACAGTTCATGCATTACAAAGTAACACCACTCTGATTTCCGGAAAAAACTAAGAAATAATCGTCAACTTAAAATTACAAAACGCCTTGCCAACCATCATCTTTTTCTATTTAAGATAAGTTTTGGACATAATATTTTTCTGCAAAACCAGCCCCACTTTCCTTCTTTTTCTAGGAAGGAGTTGAGGATTATAGAGTAGATTAACTGCAAGACTGAATTTTAAATTTTGTTCCATTCAGGTACAACAAGCTGGCGTTGGATGCCCCCAGTGGGCCAGTAGAGGAGGTTCACACATTCACCACCGTGAGATCTCCACCGCTGACTGATCTGGCAGTCCAGATGGTTACCCTGGGAACCACACACTCAGCTGCTGTATGCGGTCAGTTCTGTTGGTTAACAAAGCACTGTACTAACTAAATTAGCATTTTCATGAACTGTACACTAGTACAGTAAAGAAATGTCTCATGCATTTGTGTATAAATTTGTCCTCGTTGTAAGAACATTTAATGACTACTGCTGTAGCCAAGTACCGACGTGCCCATCTGATGGACATTGGCAAAGAATTAAACTGCCTGCAGTTGAGCCTAAAATTGCCTGAATTCTGGGCTGGGCTTAACACTGAAATAATATACTAGTACTGTGTTACCTTTTGTCATCCAGTAAGTGGTCTTAATTGTGAGGGGGTCTTATTTCTGACATGGTCTTATGGTAGAGGTCCATTGTATACATTACATGTGGCTCATACCACTTCATCTTATTTCCAGCCGATGGTCAGTGCTATACATTTGGCTCCAACCAGTTTGGCCAGCTGGGGTATGAATCGAAGGACGTTGCCGGGGACCGGATGCCAGGGAGGGTAGAAGGGTTACCTGATCTTTCCATTGGTTTTGTGTCGTGTGGCGACACGTTCACTGTGGTTATCAGTGACGGTAAGGGTGGCAAATACAGCCAGCCTAGTAAAGAACTGGGTGCAAGGCAGGCTATACAGTAGTCCCTCTCTAATAAGGACACCCCTTCTGAAAAACAATTCTGTCCTTATTACACAGGTGTCCTTTGGTGTCCTTTGGGAGCATCATATCCATTTACAGTACTGGCTGCCAAAAATTTGTGTTCTTTATAGAGCAGCATCCTTTCTAGAGTGTCCTTTAACATGTTCCAGTTCTACTGAACCTGTATAGTAAGGCCACCTGTTTGGTGGGACCACATTTAGTTGGTGCCTTGGGTGTTCTGTGTAAGATCTTCACTGTATATATCATCAGTGTCCAGCTTAGCAGGCCTTACATGTGTACTGAGTGAGCTTGGTTTGGTGGTATTAGCACCACTAGTAGAAATAAGGCTGTGTAAAGAGTCTATGTGTGTATACCGGTATTGATCGCCCTGGGTGCAAGGGTTAGAAGTTTGTTCCCTGTCTCTCCGAAATTTTTGTTCATTTATCATCATCTGAATCTCCAGATTTCTAAGATTAGTAATTCAAATTCTTTAAGGGAGTGTCCCTCAGAATTGAAATGCATAGCTACTGGTTTAGGGCATGACGGTTTGTCGCTAAGGGTAACGTTGTTGCTAGGCTTCTTATTAGTGTTCCAGATGTCGGAAATATGCTCCCGAGTTCTGATCCGGATACTCAGTTTGGTGGTTTTAGCACTGCTGTTTGTTATATTACAGATGGTCAGATATTCTCCTGGGGGAAGTCCGCCCGGGGTCGGTTAGGTCGGCCAGGCGAAGATTCGAAGATCCCGACACCTGTCAAGGTCAATGGGAAGGACCAGCTATCAGTGACCGGGCTGTCCTGTAGCCATGGCACCACTCTTGTCAGCATCAAAGGTAGCAACGGCTTCACACGACATCTGGCAATGAACACTAGTGTTGCATGGTGCAAGATACTGTAAATTTATTATTTCGCGACCATCTTTAAATCGCAAAAATAAATTCCCTGCAAACATTAAATTCATATAGATAGCTAACAAGACATGAGCTAACCGCAAATATTAGTCCCCACGAACATGGTTTTGTCTCAAAAACGCAAACATTAATCCCCGCGAACATTAATGACCTTACAGTAGTCAGTCCTGTCCAACAGAAGAAATGAAGCTATGGTATCGGGTTTGTTCGCCAAGAATAGTCATTACAGAGCTGTGCATGTAACATGAAAATCCAGCTGTCAGTATATATGTAAATAGTATGAAGACCAACCATCATGCTGTGATTAGGTTGCAGAGATGAACGGTTGCTTAGCCTGCAGTTAATATATGTCCAAACCAAAGCAAACCACTAAATTTCCACTTTTGCCCACATGAGGTGCGAGAATTTCATGCATCTGTATGTAAAGAATTCTTTGTGGCATGGTCTCCGGAGTGTGGGGCAGCATGTACCTAAATCTACATTTATGCGAATAAACCGTCACTGAAGTGTTTTCCTATTGCCAATATTTGTGGTCACACTCTATGTCCATCCCATTTCCAGCTGCCTACACCGGAGGGACTTTGGAGCAACACTGACAAGACTAGCAGGTTCACTTCACACCTCACACCACGATGGTGCTCATGAGTCTAACCTAGCCGGGAAACCTGGGTCATCGGCAGCTACTGCCATTTACGAATGGCCATGGAAAGCAACAATAAACACTGCTTGCAGGAGCCAGGCCTTGTTTCATAAAACTTTAAAGATGTCTTTACATAGGCTAACAGGCCTACGTAAAGACATCTTTATGTTTTATAAAACAGAGCCCAGAGCTACAGTGGAAACGTACTACTTAACGAGTTGGGGGAACAGGGAAGTTACTGTAAAATAAGAACATAGTTCATACGAATAGACTAGAGAAACTACTTGGATGGATGATTGTACGAATACTCATCAATGCATGGCACTGTGCCTTAATACTCAACTACATGTACTTGCAGGCTGGTTTCGTGTGCTTCAGGTTAAAAAATACTCATTTCCTAGACTTTTACTAGCCCAGTATGCTGGGTGTATAATCAGTACTGCAATGGACAGCCTCGTTCTGGACAGGTTTCAGAAGACCAGGAGTTACTGTGCTGGATAACGGAATTGTATGCTTTGTCTCACTGCATATACTTTGGGTGCTGGTCATCCGAATCCCTAAAGTTTGTACAATAAAACTGCTTTCATAATATACCCTATGTTGTTTATCTTGTGTGTATATGGGGGGATGGGGAGTTACCTTAAGTGGATTCAAGACCTACAATTTCCTTGATGAAAAATTGAAAATTATATGCAATCATATTAAATTTGAAAGCTGCAAAGGTCACTCCAAATTTCACAAGCCTAGAAATCTAATGAATTCATCCAAGGCTTCCATCCTTTGCAGTAGTTGTACAATAGTAGACTGGCAGGTCTTACGCTGTGCAATTGGTCAAAAAAATGTGTCGGGTGACCATTTCAATAATACTGAAATGCAAGTTCAGCTAGGAATGGTTCTTCAAGACTATGCCAGTGTTCTTTCAAGACCCGGTTCCTAACAGGTTTTTATATACCACATAACTGTACGGGACAGTACATGAAGAAGCTGTAAACAATAAACTGAAACCGAGCATAGTATTTTCAGCCATTTTATTGATGATGAAAAAATATACAGCTAACTGTATCTTGTGTTACACAGATCATACCTTTTCACCAATACTTGCTTGTGAATGTATATAATACAAATGACAACTGGAACCGCAGGCAAAAAAAAAAAAAAAAACATCAATGCTGTTGCTGTATTTAATTAAGATGAGACTATACACATGCATTCTAATAAATTGTCAAAAGTTTTTCAAGATCAGTCTTTCATCTGAGAGCATGAAAGCTCAAAGTATATAGTAAATGCGAACTTGAAAACAAAGGTCATCTGGGACACAAACCCGATATTAAATGATTGCGTACAAAATATTTGTAGAACAACCGAGACTCGACGAAGTTTGAAAACCTGCATATGAACACGTTGAAACTGCTTCTCATCATAATGGACTCGAAATTCGTCCTACGCAAAATTTAAGCAACTTGTATAATTTACATGGAAATATCTTCTCAAGCCAAGCATATATCAGCTGCTGTATTTACCAAACCTTATCATAGGAAACTGACACATGCAATCATGTAATGTTAACATCTTTATACAAGAATTGTGACTTTGTTTTTCACATTTTAACCTGCAGTGATTATGATCACTGGTCTAAATTGAAACTTTTGAAGTGCAGGAATTTGGTGATTGAAAGGAAAACAATCTCTACTAATGATATTACTTCTAACTGAAGCCGCTTTCACACTTTATGTGTTCAACAGAATAGCTATGATTAGGATTTGCCGTACCTAGGGTGGTACAAATAAACTGATGAACAAAAGCAAGTACATGTACAAAGTATTCAGTGTCGCACTGTGTAGTATCTGTTCTTATGGAAATTCCTGTACAAAGAATTCAGTGTCGCACTGTTGTAGTATCTGTTCTTATGGAAATTCCTGTTACCATCAGGGAACACCATGTAAAGTATCTGTTCATACCAGAATAATTATCTGACACACGAGTATCTGTTCAAATCACATAACATCGGATAGTTCTGTTCAAATCGCTTAACATCGGTTCTGGAGTTCTTGAGAAATACCTGCGTCTACATTTTGACTTATTAAGTCAGATTATGACTGGCTAAGAGTCTGGCTGGGTCAGAGTTCTCAAAAATACTTAAGTCTAAATTTTGACTCAAGTCAACAATCTGCGCAATGTGATTGGCTAAGAATCTGACTTAAGTCAAAACTTAGACTTAAGTATTTTCAAGAACTCCAGCCCTGGAGACAAAACTTCGACTCGGGTATTTCACTGTAGTCCAGCCGAGGTACGGTAGTTCTGTTCAAATCAACACAACAAATGATACCAGTCGCAAGTTCTCAACGGAACCTGGACCCGATCTTCAATGTGGTACAGCACTGTGCCCGTGATTAGCCCACTGTAAAGTACTGTCACTAAAATACTGGAGTACCTATGAATTCGGCATAGCCGATTGTGTGGTTTCACCTTTCACCAGGGGCCAGTTCCCAGAAAGTTCACTAATCACCATTGAAATCATTGTCTTTACCATGCTTAAGATGAGATTCAGACTAGAAGTTTTCTGGCACACAGTCACAGTCTCTGGAGACTGGAGGTAGATCACAGCCAAGAGTGATTTGTTTTTTTTCAGGTGGGATAAACCTGCCATAAATTCTTTCCAAAAGCAAATGTATCTCAACATGGTTAGGTTTACAGTGCTCTGACAATATTCGTTTTTCGTTTACAGCAGTATAAAAGTGAGCAACCTTAGTTTGTTATATTTTTTTTTTACTTGAAGGCAGATATAAAACATCAGACTACAGTGACAGTGCTAACAGAGCTAAGCACGAGCACAGTGCCAGACTGGGAGAACATGGCGGGTTGCCTGGCAACAGCAGCAGCACCTCCTGGAACAGAACAAAACTTCCCTTGAGCTGGACAACACGCTGCCTGAGATTCCTCGGAATGGAGCAGATACTGTATGGCAGGGGAACTTAGCCTCATTCAGTCTCTTAATTACCACCTGGTAGCATTCTACTGACTAATATAGCCGTGATATAAGCAGTACAGTCTGCATGAACTAGTTACAGCCTGACACATTAGCTCACTCTAAGCTTGCTAGGCTTATTTCATCTCTATCTTTTGTTTACAGACAGTAACCGCCCTGTATGTGAGAATGATCTGCCCGGTTGTCCTACGTCCAGTCACAGTAACGACACTCCTTGGTCAGCAAATCCCACTTCATGTATCTTCCTCCTCTGAAAATTGTACAGAAAAAGAACTGACGCAACGATGGGTATATCGTGGAAAATACCACATGAAGATGATACAGTACAACCTCTCTTGAAAGACAACCCCATTGGCCACAAAAATGTCATCTGTCAAGACAGGTGCCTCTGGTGACAGGTTCAGTTATACTGAAATGTAGGTCCTTTTGCCAAAAATGTATGCTTGGCCTGTCAAGACAGGTGGTCTGTCAAGACTGGTGGTCTCTCAAAACAGGTTTCACTGTATTCTCTAAGAAATTTCACTTTAGTTATACAAGCATCAATTCCCACAATTTCTTTGGTGACAAAGAAACCCCAGACAACATAAAATAACATCTACTCCTACATATTGGCACAGGTGTATATTTTCATGTGGCCAGCTAAAGCCCCATTCCAAACAAACACCAGCTGAAAAGAGGACGTGCTAGACTAGCCAAATAAACATGGTCAACTGCATTCCTAAACCTTGGTAGTATGTATCCCATAGGTGTGGCAGTGTCAGTTACTGTACTGAGAGGTCACTCTAATTGCACCAAACACTTTGAACTGATGATCTGATGATTGATGACCGAAGACCAAATTCAGTCAAACTGTAACGAGATTTCAAACACAGCGTGTTCTTACAGAACTGCTACCTCTAAAACTTTATATACAGAGGTACCTCTATTTTAAAGCCATCAATGTGACCTGCTAAACACAACCTTACATGGATGGTGGTCTTAAAGGCTCAATGTGTGCACTTTGGGACTAAAGAGTAAGTGGTCTCGCAATAAAGGTGGTCTTAAAATATAGGGTTGTAAAATTGAGGGACTACTGACTACTGTATGTCTTAATTTGAAGGTGCAGATGTACTTACCCATAGCTTGCTCACTGTAGCCATTGGTGGCCTGGCCCTGACCTGGTAGCTGACCTGTCTGCAGCATTCGGTGTAATCTCTCCACTTCCTCCAGAGTACTGGCCTTGGCTATGGCAGCCTAGCAAAATATCGGGCAGAAACAAATCACTACCACAGTTTTGGCTTATACACGTACTTAGTACGCATATGTATATGCTAGCAGCACAAATATTTAACCTCAATGAACATGATGAATGCCCAGGTATAAGCATAACAATGGTAGAAACAACACCCCAATATCCCCTTGAACAAGACAGTGGAAGAAGCTGTCTGTAATGATGCGTTTCGGCTGCTCCCGGCAGAATCTACACTAAGAACTAAACATGGAAATCGGATACATGTATCTGGCAATCTTGAACTCACTGCAAATTAACATGGGCCTACAACAGTACCGAATTTACACAGGATCCCAGTCTTGTTTAGTTGTACAATTCTTTTTTTATTATTATTTAAATGAGAGATCCAAGCTGTAAGATTTCTTTCTACCGATATACATGTAATACACTTCAGGTTAGCTGCAGTCTGTACTTCAAGACCATCTCTTGATGCTTGAATATGAGTGTGACCTTTTAGTATGTAGGGGAATAGTGCCAGTACTACACCACATCCACACCGCACACATCTGAAAGGATTTATCCTACCTTGATAGCTTCCACATCTTTCTTTGGCGGACCGTCACTTTCCGCCGGGGCTGCAGCGCCAGCTGCTGATGCGGCACCGGCTCGTGCAGCAGCACCAGGTAGTGGGGCACCAGGAACGAACGTCTTACTTCTCTTACCAATATCCCTTGCCAGCTGCTGACCGCGTTTTCCCTTAAACATCATATTGGCCGCCTCCCTTTCCTGGAGAAGTCATGCACACAGATTCAACACACAGATGTATATATACATATATGCAATTTGGCGAAACGAAAAGTACCACTTCTATTCAAACTGCCTTTTTAAATTGTCTTAAGTTTGAGATGAAATGATTTATTGCAACATTACCAGTAACAGAAGCAATGCAAATCAAACCCATTTTCTACTGAACATACTGAAAGACAAGTGCATATAACCGGCCACCATACAAACCCTTTGCTTGATCTTTTGAAAGTCCAGTAGGCGTAGATTGGGCAGCTTGTGAATGACGTACAGTCTGTAATGCTTTTTTGTTGTTACCGGATTCCTCAAAAGACTGAAGAAAAGTAAAATGTCTGAGAAAATTATTTCAATGCATAAGCAGTGCATTTAGCCAACTGCTTTACTACCGGTATGTTTAATATGGACAACAACTTTATCATGTTTAATACACAAACTGTAAAGTTGCCATACTTTATATCACTATCTAGAATAAAGACCTGGTTCTTTGATGTACAAAATACAAATTTACATGAATCCCAAATCTATTTTACAACTATATACAGGAGAGGACAAAAACCTGGGGTGAAATTATTGAAAATATTGAAGTCTTCAGTTTTCATTTAAGTCAAATTCAAGTCAATTATATTGCTCAGATTGGTGACTCAAGTCAAAACTTAGGGACTTCAGTATTTTCAACATCTCTAACCCTGAGCATAAAATCAACGATCAAGTTGACTGGTAGACTCAAGGGTTGAAAATCCTGACCTTAGTGTAGTCAGTGTCTTGATTGAAGCCAGATTGTCCAGGTCTCCCAGTTCCTGAAGACCATTGTTGCTTAGGATTAGACTTTCCAAGTTGGGCAAATTCTCCTCTAAGTGCTCACATATTCTCCTGTAACGTTAAGAAAAGAGACATGCAAATCAAACTTCTCTTCTGTCTCTTCACAGATCATTTGCCCAAAAAAATCTCAGCATGTTATAAAACCGGTTTGCAAAAATAACAGAGGTCTCATGTATAAACTTCCTTAGAATCCTTACCATTTAAAATTTATTATTACTAGTAAGCATCTAACAGGTGAACACTGCCTACTACCTAGCAATCTACTCACACAATCCTGTTATTGTTGAGAAGCACACATTTCAATCTCTTCAGCAAGGGAAAGCCGTCAAGTTTGCGGATCTCGTTGTCAGACAGGTCTATTGTGTCAAACTGATCCTGAAAGAAGCATAAGAAAAGGCATGAACATGACATGGTAGCCAAAATTGTCTGAAATGTTAACATGTGTAAGCGAAGGTTTGTCTTTAGCCAGAACTCTCAGCACAGTGAATGATAGACTGATTGGTTAAGGCTGTAACATAGTGGCTAGTTTCTGACAAATTCTTGCCTACAAGCAAACTTGAGTTTATTAATTTCCTTGACAACCATTGCCTTTTCTATGATTAAAGGGAGTGCTGGCCTTAAGGTTTTGCTGGAATCTGGCTCCGGTAAATCTAACTCTTGTTTTGAGAACACTTTTCTTTTTTTTTTCCCAATATCATTCTTCCAGTAATCCAGTTTGAAGAACTGTGGCATACTTGTGCATATTAAGGACACGGCACTAGGTATACTGGTATTTTCTAATACACCAATACACAAAAAACAAGAGGTCCAAAGACCTTGGCGCTCTGCTTGACAGCTGCAGTTGGGATGACATTGGCAATTTTCTGCAGACTTGTATCAAAAATTCACTGCTGCACTGACTAAATCAACTGAAATCTGGGTTAACTCTCCCACAGTACCTCACTATGCATGTATCAGT
>JAAUYG010108668.1_pt1 | contig 16487 bp, 12 predicted proteins | sample 7278091 | NCBI WGS metagenome assembly JAAUYG01 (sample SAMN14350201, study PRJNA611818) | marine sediment metagenome | isolation source: surface marine sediment (0.6m) | place: French Polynesia: Moorea | collected 2018-08 | reverse complement strand
TCAATTGAATTGAATTGTTACAAAATTTTATGCCTGGTAGAAATTTATGTTAGCAGGTTTGTGTGTTTGCACGGCCCCCATTTTAAGTTTTTATGGTAAGACAAATAATTTATATTTGAGAAGCTATGGGAGTATGACATACTCTAACTTCGGTTTACAAGACCGATGCATAAATTGCTTCCTAATAGCAGGTTAGGAATGAAGGGAGTTGAACCCCTTTATCTAAGTTAGAAGCTTAGATAGCTTTCCAAAAAGTAATTCCTATACATAGTGGTGTTCAGAGAACAAGAGATTCCTTGAATTTAAGCTCCCAAAGCCTATGTTTTTATTAAACTACTCTCTGAGATAGAAAGGGTTTGATTGTAGTAGTAGGGAAATAGATTAATAAGGGCATGGTATAAACTGGGGGTAATAGCCCTTCACTAGCTTAAAAGGCAAGTGCTTCTAAAAGCTTCTCAGTCTAAGGGTTAGTACGTAAGTGTGTTTTATGGTGTTAGTATTTAAAATAGGAGTTGGGTTAGTGGGACAATTAGTATTAGGGAAGTAATAGATAGTGGGAGAAAAGTTTTTCATGATAAATATATTAGGTTATCATATCGTATTCGTGGTAGTGTTCCGCGGGCCCATACGATGCTAAATGCGATAAAAAATGTAGTTATTGCAAATCTTAAGGGGTTTGAGATGGTGGAGGATAGAAAGAGAGAAGATGTGAAGAATCTTATTACAAGAATGTTTGTATATTCGGCTATAAAGATTATTGCAAATGCGCCTCTTCTGTATTCGATATTGAATCCTGATACTAATTCTGATTCTCCTTCGGCTAGATCGAAAGGGGTTCGGTTTAGCTCTGCTATTGCAGATACAACTCAACATAAAAAAATTGGTAGAGAAATGAAGAGTAGTGGGTTGGACGTTAAGTAGGTTATTTTTGTTAGGTTAAAGGTTTTTAGGATTGTAAGAGGGTATAGAAGTAAGAGAGCAAGGCTAATTTCGTAGGAGATAGTTTGTGCAAGGTTACGCATTGCACCAATTATGGCGTAGTTTGAGTTAGAGGCTCAGCCTGCTCCAATGATTGTGTATACACTAAATCTTGAAATGCATAGGAAAACGACGCAGCCGTATATAACTGAATATGGAGAGGGTGTTAGTGGATAAAGGAGTCATATAAGTAGAGCAAGTATAAGTCTTGTAGCAGGTGCTAAAATAAAGAGGAAAAAGTTTGATGTGGTTGGTTTAGATTGTTCTTTTAGGAGCAGTTTTATAGCATCTGCTAGTGGTTGGGGTAGCCCAATGGCACTGACTTTGTTAGGCCCTTTCCGTAGTTGAATATAGCCAAGAAGTTTTCGTTCAAGGAGAGTAAAAAAAGCTATTGCAATTAGTGCTATAACACAACATGAAAGGATAGGAAATATTATATACATTTTCTTATTAATAGATAATTGTGTAAGAAAGGTTCTGGGCTATAAGAGCCACCATTAAATTTGCAGTTTAAGGTTGTAAAATTCAACTACAGAGCCTAAATTGAAATGAGGTGAGGGGCTAGAATAATTATAAAGCATGGGGTAAGGTGAAGGGAAAGTATAAGGTAGTATCGTGGAGATTGGGAGGTAGGAGCATTGAGATATTTAGGGGTGGGCCCGTGGTGTGGGGAGGTGTATAGATATAGTGAGTAGGCTACTGTTATAAAGCTAATAACTGCAAGGGGAAGTAGGTTTAATGGTATAAATGAGTAGGAGCTTGCGATTAATAAGATTTCTCTGAGTAGATTGATAGTGGGCGGACCGGCTATAGAGGCAACTGTAATTAGGAATCATAGTAAAGATAGTTCTGGTGAGGTGGATAGGTATCCCTTTGTTAAGAGTATACTTCGTGAATTAGATGATTCATAAAGAACATTAGCGATGGCAAATATGGCTGAGGAAGCAAGGCCGTGTGCAATTATTATTATAAGGGCACCCAACCAGCCTCAGTTTGAGGAGGCTAGCAGTCCTGCTAGAAGGAGTCCTATGTGGGAAACAGATGAGTAGGCAATTAATATTTTTAGGTCTGATAGTCGTAGGCAAATAAAGCATGTGATGGCAGCACCTCATAATCTAATTCTTCTAATTGGTGGTATAAAATAGAATGAGGTTTCAGGGGTTAGAGTGGCGATGCGTATTAAGCCGAATCCTCCTAGTTTAAGTAGAACTCCTGCAAGAATTATGGAACCTGCAATTGGTGCTTCTACATGGGCTTTTGGAAGTCATAAGTGTATAGTGTAGATTGGTAGCTTTACAATAAAGGCAAATATACATAGAAAGAATCAGAGATTTAGTCATGAAGGGAGGGTGTGTATTGTTGGGTAGAAAAAGGTTGTGTTTGATATATTTAAATAGATTAAAATTCCAGCGAGGAGTGGTAGAGATGCAGCCGCTGTATATAAGATGAAGTAGGATCCAGCTTGAAGTCGTTCTGGTTGGTTTCCCCAAATTAGAATGATAAGGAATGTTGGAATTAAAGATGCCTCAAAGCAAATATAGAAGTTTAGTATGTGTGAGGATAAAAAGCATATAATTAGGATGTTTTGGAGAAGAATTACGAGGAAGGTAAATTTTTGAAGGTTTAGGTTTTTTACAAAAATTAATTTTCTTGCAAGAATTATTAATGCAGAGATTCATAGAGTTAGAAGGGTTAGCGGAAATGAAATAGAGTCGTTTATTAAGAATTTAGATGATACTATTGTGTTGGCTAATCTAGGGTATCTAATTACTATAGAGAAAAATGTTATGAGGAATAAAGCGGAGACTCTAGCTCTAGAGATGTTGGCCAATAAAAAAATAAAAAAAATTGAGCTAAGAAGGTATATCATGTGTGGGGTTATAACATATAAGAATTTTGAGTTGAAATATTAATGGGGTGTGTTTGTCTTACTATGGTGATTAATTAGGTTAGTTAATGGAGAATGATTTAAATGAGTGGGGGCTTATGAGGTTTTATTAATAGTAAAGCGGGTGTTAGACGAGGGTATTTTTATATTTGGAAAATTTTTTGGTATCAGTCTTTAAATGAATTTAGTTCTAGGGCTTCAACTACAATTGGTATGAAAGCGTGATTTGGGCCACAAATTTCTGAGCACTGACCATAAAAGATTCCAGGACGAATTAAGGTGAATGAGATTTGGTTTAGCCGGCCAGGGACTGCGTCGGCCTTTACACCAAATGAAGGGACTGTAAATGAATGAATAACATCTGCGGAAGAGATTATTATCCGGATTGGGGTTTTAGTTGGTAAAACTAATCGCTTATCTACATCGAGAAGACGAAATGAGCCAGTAGATGTTGTTTCTATAGGGATTATAAAGGAGTCGAATGATAGAGTTTGTGATTGGTTTTCTTTTGCCCCAGCTGTATATTCATATGTTCAGTATCATTGGTGTGCTATTGTTTTAACAGAAAAAGCTGAATCTGTTATTTCGTCTCTTAGGTATAGAAGACTAAGAGAAGGGTATGCTAGTGATATTAAGATTAGAATTGGGAGCGTTGTTCAGATTGTTTCGATTCGTTGGGCGTCTAGGTAGGTTCGGCAAGTGTATTTATTAGTAAGAATAAATAGTAGAGCTATAATTACAAGTGTTGTAATTATTGAGAGAATCAATATAGCGTGATCGTGAAGTATAATAAGTTGCATTGCTACAGGTGAATTTGGGTCGAGGAAATAGGTTTGGGCTTGGTGAGCCATAGGAATCTATATTTTAGTAATAGAGGTGAGTTTTATAGTGTCGGATCCGTGAGAGCGAAGTATAATTACGAAAAGCCTTAGGCCAAGTCTTACTTCACAGGCGGAGAGTGATAATAAAATAATAATAGCTATTGGACTTGATATGGTTTGAGAGGAGGCTAGTGGAGAAATTAAAGGTAGTAGAGAGAGGGTTATGGTTTCTAGGAGGATTAGAACTAATAGTAGGTGTTTTCGGGTCATAGCAATAGAGAAGATTGAAACAGCAGGAATTAATAATATTATAAATTTTGTTATCATTTGTTTAGAGGCCTTTAAGGTCGATTTAACATTTTCAGTGTTAGGTTTTATTTAAACTATCTAAACACGATAGTATAGGAAAAATAAGGATAACAAAAAATGGGAAGGTTATAAGGAATCTAGTGGTGGAGGAGACTGATAAAAAATAAGATATAGTTGAGTTTAATATTTGGGCAGACTTAGATGAGAGCTGGCCTAGTTCAAGTCATCCACCTTCTGTAGAAGATATTAAGTGTACTCCTTGGTTGATAGTGGAACTGATTGTAAAGTGAGTTGAGATGGGAGTTAAGAATCATATTAAGTTAGATCTGTTGAGTAGGAGTTTTTGGTTTCTGTATTGAGCGGTTTTTGTTTTTGATCTTGTTCTTAAATATAAAATTGAGAAGAGAATTGTTAGTAAGAAGGGTGTAAGTTTTAGGTTTTGGCTAATAGGTATTGATGAAAATAAGGGGAGGAGTCATGATAAAGAGGCTCCTACTAAGACAGCTCCAAGGGATATAAAGGAAGTTGATAGAATAATGTGGATATTGATAGAGTTAGTTCTTGAAGGAATATGTAAATTTATTGATCAAGATGCAAATGAGAGGAGCCGAAGTGAATAGATACTGGTTAAAGTAATAGAAAATAATAGTAGAATGGAAACAAAAAGGTTTTGAGGTCCAAATATTGAGAGCTCAATAATAAGGTCTTTGGAGTAAAATCCTGATAGAAATGGAATTCCTATAAGAGCGCTTGAAGAGATTAGTAGGGCGGCGTTGGTAATGGGAAGGGACCGAACAGAGTTGCCGAACATTCGTAGATCTTGGTTGTGTGAATATAGAAAGATTATTGTTCCAGCACATAAAAATAGGAGTGCTTTGAATATAGCGTGTGTAATTAGGTGAAAGAATGCTATTGTTGGGTTTGTTATTGCAATAGCAATTATTATAAGACTTAGTTGTCTGAGTGTGGATAGGGCAATAATTTTTTTTATATCTATTTCATAAATTGCACTGATTCTTGATATATATAGTGTTCTTATTGAGATAAATAATAGGAGTAGAAGTGTTGATGGGGAGTAGCTTAATCTTGGGTAGAATCGAATAAGAATAAAAACCCCAGCAGTAACTAGAGTAGAGGAATGAACAAGTGCTGAGACTGGGGTTGGAGCAGCTATGGCTGCGGGAAGTCATCTAGAGAATGGAATTTGGGCTCTTTTGGTTATTCCAGCGAGGAGGATGCAGATGCAGATTGTACTTATGAAGTGGTGGTCTGTTATTAGGGTGTTAAATAGCCAATGTCCTTGATTTAAACATAAAGCAATGGCGATTAGGATTCTAACATCACCAATTCGATTAGATAGAGCAGTAATTATACCAGCCCCTAAGGATTTTTTATTTTGGTAGTAGATTACTAAGATGAAAGATGTTAGCCCTAATCCATCCCATCCAAGAAGAAGCCTAAATAGGTTGGAGCTAAAGATAAAGAAATTTATGGATAAAACAAATAAAAGAACGAGAATTAGGAATCGTGGTTTGTAATGGTCGTATTTTATGTAGGTAGTGGCAAAAAAGATTACGTTAGCAGAGATAAATCTTACAACGGAGGCAAATATTAATCCTTGTTGGTCGATGATAATTCTAAAGTGAATTGGTGTTCTTGCTATGGATAGAATTTCTCATTGAAGTATTAGGAGAGAGTGGATGGTGATGGATTTTATAAAGAGGGTTATGGCATTTAGTCCTAGTAGAACAGCGGTAAAAATATATAGATTCATAGTTAAGAATAACGGTTGTTATGTTTTTGTGGCCACAACACAAGGTTTTTAGTTAAACTATCTTAACTGCTGAGAAGGCGTGTTTGTCACGCTGTGGGCTATTTAACAGATAGCTGCCGATGATTGGCTTCAACTCAAAACATGGAGAATGTGATTCTCAATATTTGGGCCGAAACCAAAGTGCATAATTGCTTCATGTCTAGTGAAGGTCTTCCATGTATATAGATAGAAGTAGGTAAAAAACATAGGCTTGAATGATACATATTACTAACTCGAAGATGATATAAATTAGGGAAATAAATATAAGTGTTAGGGAGGCTGTAAAGGAAGCAAAGAAAGCAGCAGCCCCATATGATCTAATTAGACAAAGGATTACGTGGCCAGCTCTCATGTTGGCGCTTAGTCGAAATGAAAGGGTAATTGGGCGGATAATAATTCTGATAGTTTCAATAAATACTAGTGGGCTAGCCAGTCATAGAGGAGCCCCAGAGGGAAGTAGCGAGCCTGTGGCCTCTTTTAAATTTAGGCAAAATCCTGATATTAATAGGCTAAGTCAAAGATTCAACCCAAACGTTAATGAGAAGAATAGGTGGGTTGAGACTGCAAATGTGTATGGAAGTATACCAATTAGGTTAATAAGGATTAGGGTAAAAAATAGTCTTGTAAGAATTGAAGATAGGTCTTTTATTGGAGTTCGATTAAATTGGAGATGCGCATATTTTATTGGTAGGGAGATTAGTTGGCTGTTTCAAGAGGGCTTTGATCAATATGAAGCGGAAATGGCAGAAATTAAAATTAAGGATGCGCTAAATGTTAAGATTGAGGACGTTGGGAGTATGGGGATGGATTGAAAAATTAAAGGGTCAAATGAGGAGAAAATGTCTATTATCATGTGTCAGAGTTTAGGCATATAGCCTATATATTGTTTTGAAGACAATTAGTTTGTTTAACTTAAAACTCTAAGGGTGGTCGATAACTTCGTCTGAGATAAAGGTGGTAAGAGGAAGTAGGAAATAGAAGGAGAAGTAAAAAGTTGTAAAGATTTGCCCTAAGAAAATGTAGGGAGGCTCTACGGGACACCCACCAATTCATGTAAGTAGGATGGTAGTGGTACCAAAAGATCAGAATAAAATTTGGGCTAAGAAATAGGATGTTAGACCTTGGCGTTTATTATGGTTTATAAGTGGCAGTCTAAAAAGAATTAAGATAGCAGCAAATATAGCAACTACACCTCCTAATTTATTTGGGATGGACCGTAAAATAGCGTAGGCCCATAAAAAATATCATTCTGGTATGATATGAATTGGGGCCATTAATGGATTTGCGGGAAGGAAATTTTCTGGGTCCCCTAGTCAGAATGGTGTATATAGGCAGAGTAATAGAAGGATATAGATTACAAAAATGAATCCTGTAAGGTCTTTAATGGTATATAGTCAGTGGAAGTGAATTTTATATGGGCTTCTTGTAATACCGAGCGGGTTGTTGGATCCAGTTTGGTGAAGGTAAAGAAGATGGATCACAACTACCGCAGCAATAATAAAAGGGAGTAGGAAATGGAGCGCAAAAAATCGATTTAGTGTGGGGTTTCCTACGGCAAATCCTCCTCATAGTCATAGTACAACAGATTTTCCGATATAAGGAATGGCTGATAAGAGATTGGTAATTACTGTTGCACCTCAGAATCTTATTTGACCTCATGGAAGGACATATCCAAGGAAAGCGGTTGCTATAGAAAGAATAAGAATTATAACTCCTGTTATTCATGTTTCAATTAATTTAAATGAGCCATAATAGATTCCTCGAGCAATGTGTAAGTATAAGCAGACAAAAAATATTGAGGCCCCATTTGCGTGTACTCTGCGTAGTGCTCATCCATAGGTTACATCTCGTATAATGTGGGAGATTGAAGAAAATGCAAGGTCGGCGTGCGGAGTATAAAATATAGCTAGAAAGATTCCTGTTATAATTTGAATCACAAGGCATAAACCTAGAAGGGAGCCGAAATTTCATCAGATTGATAGGTTAAAAGAAGCTGGTAAGTCAATTAGAGCCCCATTTAATGGTTTTAAAACTGGGTGTCATTTACGTAAGGGTCTATACATAATTAGTGGTGGAAGGGCCGGAGGCAGCCTTGATTTCGAAGAGCACATTTTACAACAACAATAAGAGTCAAAAATAAAATGCATACAATAAAGATAAGTAAGAATAGATTTCTAGGGGTTAAAAAGGTTCTTAGTATAATTTTTGGAAGCTGTAAGGTTTTATTAGTGGTTTCTAGCAGAGCAAATATGTGTAGGGGAGCCGGTCAGGTATATAAGGTAAGGGCATATAAGATTGAAGATAGGAATGCAGTAGTAATAGAGGGTTTTCGGTTGTCGGCAGCAGAAGAAAAGTAGGCAAATAGGACAAGTAAACCGCCGATATAGATTAAGAATAGAATTAATCTGATTCATGGTGTTATTTGGGCTATAATTGTGATTAAGACAATACAGCATAGGAGAAGTCAAGCTCCAAGTGCTAGTGGAACTGTGCAAACTATTGGAATTGATAGTATTATAGCTAAAAAAATAAGTATGAGTTGCATGTCATTAAGAGTAAAGGAGAACTTTTCTTTAAGCTTCAAAGGCTTAGGTGCTGGATACACTAACTCTTAAATTAAGATCCTCAGGTATATAGAGAGAGGTAAAGGAAAATTCATACTACGTCAACAAAGTGTCAGTATCAAGCAGCAGCCTCAAATCCGAAATGTCGGGTGGTCGAGAAATGGTGGTTGTTTAGTCGGTATAAACATACTAGTAAGAATGTTGTTCCAATTATGACGTGGGCTCCATGAAAGCCTGTTATAACAAAAAATGTGGATCCATAAACTCTATCAGAAATGGTAAATGGGGCATCTGAATACTCGTTTAACTGAAGGATTGTGAAATAAGCGCCAAGTAAAATTGTAAGAGAAAGGGAAAGGATGGCGTCTCAGTGAGATCCTTCGTTTAAAGCTCGATGAGCCCAAGTTACAGAAACACCACTGGCTAGTAGAACAGCGGTATTGAGAAGTGGTACGGAGAATGGGTTTAAGGGTTGGATATTTTTAGGGGGTCAAACACATCCTAGTTCAACTCTAGGTGCAAGTCTGCTGTGGAAGAAGGCTCAGAAGAAACCAAAGAAGAAGCAAACTTCGGATACAATAAATAAGACTATTCCTAGGCGTATGACCTTTTGGACGTATGAATTGTGGTATCCTATAAAAGTTGCTTCACGAATAACGTCCCGTCATCATTGTGCGGCACTTACAACAATAATAAGGAGGCCGAATAGTAAGCAGTATGAGGTGTGGAGGTGGAACCATGATACAAGTCCGACTGTTAAGGCAAGGGCGCCCGTCGCCGCAGTAATTGGTCATGGTCTAGAGGAAACGAGGTGGAAGGGTGATCGTGTCATATACATCTTTTAACTGGAAGTTAAGCTTGTTGCTTGGAAGGCATCTGTACATACTATACTAAAGATGTAATAAGAAAGGGGAGAAGCTCTCCCATAAGTAGATTTACAGTCTATCGCTTTAATTCGGCCACTTTCTTATTTTCAGGATCAGGCGGTAAAGTGTTGAGTGGATTGGGCTATTTCAAATTTATTTAGGTAGGGGGTTTGGTGCCATCATGACAGGGAAATAATAGATAGAAGGAAGAAAAAAAATATAAATGGAGCTTTGGCTCATGGAAGGGGGGAGTAGTGGGGCATATAGAGAGTGGCTTAATAAAAGCAACTTAAGTTTGACAGTCTTATAATTATATGTTTAACTACACTCTCGAGGTTGTATGTTAATGTAAGTGGTGGTTAGGTTTTATTTACTTAGTAAGGTGATCGTGTGGTCTTCAGTTGATGTTGCTAGTTTTGGTGTTTGAAGTCTTGGGTTTTGTAGGTGGGTGTGGGCTTTAAGGGGGAACCTTATTGTTTGTCATTCCACTGAAGTAGGTCGGTGGGCTAGACCAATTAGCGGACGTTGTGATGCTAGAGCTTCTCATAGGAGGAAGATGAAGTAGATTAGTCTAATAAATGATAGTAAGGACCCATATGTAGAGATTAGGTTTCATTTTAGATAGGAGTCTGGGTAATCTGGGTATCGACGTGGTATTCCGGCTAGCCCAAGAAAGTGTTGTGGGAAAAAGGTGAGGTTTACTCCAATAAATATGGCAAAGAAATGAGATTTTGCTCATCGTGAGTGAATAACAACTCCTGTGAATAGTGGAAATCAGTGTAGGAAGGCAGCAAAGATGGCAAATACTGCTCCTATTCTTAAAACGTAGTGAAAATGGGCTACTACGTAGTATGTGTCGTGGAGTATAATATCTAAAGAGGCATTAGACAAGATAATTCCTGTTAGACCTCCAACAGTAAATAGAAAAATAAATCCATATGACCAGAGTATAGGGGGTGCGGTTGATAGTTTAGACCCATGTAAGGTGGCAAGTCATCTGAAGACCTTGATTCCTGTCGGCACAGCAATAATTATAGTTACAGCTGTAAAGTATGCTCGTGTGTCGACATCTATACCTACAGTAAATATGTGGTGGGCTCAGACAATAAAGCCTAGAATTCCAATGCCAATTATAGCAAAAATCATGCCTAAGAGTCCGAATGGTTGGAGTTTTGCTGAGTAGAAAGTTACAATGTGTGAAATGGCACCGAATCCTGGAAGAATAAGAATATAAACTTCTGGGTGTCCAAAAAACCAAAATAGGTGTTGGAAAAGAATTGGGTCTCCCCCTCCTCTTGGGTCAAAGAATGTTGTGTTGAGGTTTCGGTCAGTTAGTAGCATAGTGATAGCAGCTGCTAGTACTGGGAGAGATAATAATAAAAGTAGGGCAGTAATTTTAATTGATCATGGAAAAAGAGGGATAGCTTCCCTTTTTAGGTTAACGTTTCATAGGAGTTTGATAGTGGCGATAAAGTTGATAGCAGCTAGAATAGATCTGGCTCCAGCTAAATGTAGAGAAAAAATGGCAAGATCTATTGAGGGGCCGGATTGGGTTATATTGCCAGAGAGAGGAGGGTAGACAGTTCAGCCTGTACCGACGCCTTGTTCTACTATAGCAGATAGTAATAGAAGAAAGAGAGCAGGCGGCGCAAGCCAAAATCTAAGGTTATTTATTCGTGGAAGGGCTATGTCTGGGGATGTTAGCATTAGTGGAACAAGTCAGTTTCCGAAGCCACCAATAAAAATTGGTATTACTATAAAGAAAATCATAATGAAGGCGTGGGCTGTAACAATTGTATTATATAGTTGTTCATTATCTAGGAAAGGGCCAGGCTGGCCAAGTTCTACTCGGATGACAAGTCTTAAGGTAGATCCAATTATTCCTGATCAGATACCGATAATAAAATATAGAGTTCCAATGTCTTTATGGTTAGTAGAGGTTAGTCATCGCATGTAATGTTAAAGTAATAGAGCGGGTATAGAAATTATAAGGGGGATTGCACCAATAACTGTGATTAATATGAGAAGGATAATATATAGGAGAAGCGAGGTGAAAAGGTTATACTTAGGTTTTAAGGTTTTAGTGTTAATAAATATTAAGTTTAGTAGAGCTAGGTAATAAGCAAGGTGTATAATAGAGCTTAAAAATAAGATAATCAGAATTCATAGATTTTGTCTCTTTAATAAAGCTATAGCTACTGATATTTTTATGAAGAACCCAAGCGTTGGCGGGATACCACTTAGTCTTATTAATATAACTCCTATAATTAGGTAGGCGCTGGAATTATTTTTTATTGAGGAATGGGTAGATATTATAATTAGTGGAATAATAATTATGCTGTTTATAATGAGGTATAAAATCAAATAAGTTTTAGCAATATATTGATTTACTATAGATGCAGCTAAGATTCATCCTGAGTGACCAATGGAGGAGAAGGTTAGGATGAAGCGGATTTTAGATTGAAATTGTCCACCAATTCCGCCTACTATAGCGGAGATTATAATAAAGGGAATAATAAAGGAATATTGTGTGGTTATAATGGAAATAAGAAGAAGTATAGGTGCTAGCTTTTGAATAGAAAATAAAAGGAGAAAAGATTTTCATCTCAATGATTTTGCTACTGCGGGAAGTCAAAAATGAAGTGGTGCAATACCGGCTTTCAGTATAAGGGCAATGGTTAGAATTAGATTTGTATAGCTAAATAAAGCTCTGCTAAAGAATCCTATGACGATTAGGCCTGAGCCTACTGCTTGAACAATAAAGTATTGCGTTGCTCTGTCTTCATTTCTAGATCATTTTAGTGAGGTGATTAGGGGGATGAATGAATAAAGGTTTAGCTCTAGTCCAACCCAAACTATAATTCAGTTCCTCGAAGAAATTGATATTAAGGATCCTACTATGAGAGTAGATAGAAAGAAAAGATTAAAGGGAAACGATAATATTAACATTTGAGATGTTAGTGGGTTCTAGATAGCAGGGCTAATTGACATCTCAATCGGTTCATTCGAGGGATCCTTCATGCCATTCGTGGAAAAGGCCGATAGCTAGAATAAGGAGAAATAAAAAGGTTCTAAGGAGTGGAAAGTTTAGAGATAGAGGTAGAGGTAGGAGTAAAGCAATTTCGACGTCAAAAATAATAAAAATTACAGAGAGGAGAAAAAATCGAAGGGAAAATGGTAGGCGGGAAGAATTGATAGGGTCAAACCCGCATTCGAATGGGGATAACTTAGCTCGACTGGCAGTGTCTCGGGCTGATAGAAGTGCAATAACGATTAAAATTACTAATGGGATTATAATAGAGATAACTAAGAAGGTGCTTATAACTAGCATTTGCTTATTAGGTTTTAAAGTAAATGTTTTTTGTAATTATTAGTTGATTGATTTTTAGAAAAAGGTTGTTGTTTTTCTTTAAATGGGCATATTGACGAGGGTTTTAGAATAGAGGGGGAATAATAATCTTGAGAGGAGGCTTAGAAATAGTCAAAATTAGTGGCAGTTTAGGAGCTTTTCGGCATATTTATTGATTTTTACCGTAGTGGAAAATTTAATTTTTGGCGCTTGAAAAATACTAGGGTTTGACCCAATTTCATTAATAAAAGGGTTAAAAAATATTAAAAAAAATTAGTGGACGTTCACCAGGCTCCACTGTTTTTAAGGTCAAAAAGGAGTAAAAAAATTGGTAAAAAATTGGTTTTGGTTTAAATTTTAGCCTTTTTAATTAGTGGGTTTGACCAGGTTTTGAATATAAATGACCCTCTAAAGAGGCCTCTTTGGGGCTAAATTAGGGTATATATGTGTCTCCGTATACGCGATTATGACCAGGTTTAGGCACATTTTAGGGTGTAAAATCACTGTTTTACCCCCCCCGTCTCAATTTCGGAAGGGTAGTAGTTAAAATTGGAAGGGTTTGACCATGTTTTTAGTATGTTTAGTATAAAAATTATCAGTTTATACACACGGCCGCCATAAAAAGAAATATATATATATATTAATTCTATATATATATAATGATACAATATATATATATATATACTATATATATATATATATAATGATACAGTATATATATACTATATATATATATATATATATATATATGTATTAAAAAAATAAAAGTATAGGCAGCAAGTTATCTTTTTGATAATTATTAGTTGATTGATTTTTAGAAAAAGGTTGTTGTTTTTCTTTAAATGGGCATATTGACGAGGGTTTTAGAATAGAGGGGAAGAGAAAAAAAATTATGTTGAGTACAGGAGTTGGGCAGGCGATGAAGGGTAAATAGCGAGTAGGTGAATTTAACACCTGATGTTTGCTTTCAAGGCAAATTGTTTCACTGAACAACCCACTTTGGTTGCTTAATTGTTTTAGGCAACTCTTAAATGGTTAGTTAACATTGAAGAAATCTAACTTCTTAAATATAACGGTATCAGTGTTATCCGCTTAGCGGTTCAATGTTAAACGTGATAGTAAAATTCTCTTCGGTGGGGATTATAACCAATGTATGCTTGCAAAGCATAAGTTTTTATTAAACTAGAAGAGATAAAATAAGATTTTTTAGTTAAAATTAGAGGTTGTCGTTTATACAAATCAATAATTCTGTGCCATGATCCTTTCGTACATATGGAACAATTTTAAGAAATTACGGATGGAAACTGACCTAGCTTGCGCCGGTCTGAACTCAGCTCATGTAGGGGATTAAAGGGGGAACGAACCCGCTCTAGAGGCTGCTGCGACCTCCGAGCCTCCCTAAGCCAACATCGAGGTGTCAATCTTTTCCTTCAATGGGTACTCTCAGGAAAAATTAAACTGTTACCCCTAAGGTAGCTTTGAAAATTCTTTGATCTATGAAACTGAAGGTATAGGCTCAGTTAAGTTGGCTTGTTGGCCTGTGATATTAAGGAGGTTGGGCTCCTTTGCCCTCCCAGCAAAACTATTATTAATAAAGTAGTATTTTCTTTAAGAAATTCTACTTTTTTAAGGTATAGAGAAGCTCAATAGGGTCTTTTTGTCCTGTAAATGTATTTAAGTGTTTTCACTTAAAGCTCAATTTTTATTAGTAAGAGGGAGACAGGTTAGCGTACGTGGTTCCATTCATTCTATCCCCCAATTAAAGGGCCTATTATATGCTACCTTAGCACGGTCAGGGTACCGCGGCCGTTTAACTCGTAAGTCACTGGGCAGTTTGTACCTCTTATAAGTAAGACAAGAGGCAATGTTTTTGTTAAACAGTCGACGCTAATGTTTGCCGAGTTCCTTTCTCTTAGGTATTGGGTATAAGTCTTTTTATATAGGTTTATGGAATTAAATTAATTTATAATAAAATACTTATCTTAACAGATTTAAAGGTAGGTGTTGGTTTTCTAGATTACTTCTTTATAAAAATAGATTTTTATATATAATTTTGTTTATTGTGATTGCTATAATGCAGTATTAAAGGTTGGGTGCTTTGGTCCCTACTTATTTTTAAGGTTTATATAGGAAAATTCATTAGTACCACTTTTAGCTTTTCCTTAAGGTGGCATAATATGAGAATTTATCTCATGAGGTTATTATTTAAGTTTAAAGAAGATCCAGGTATCAATAATTGCGGCAGGTATGTAGCCCCTGCTATATATTCTGATTTATGTGGTGCAACACATAAATGTTGGTTCTAAACAGATATTTAGCAGCTCAATAATTTTCGGGTATGTAGGTTTGACTTAAGGTAGTTGTTAAGCCATGATGCAAAAGGTACCTTGGTAGTAAGGGCTTTACTTATGATTATATAATACTTTGCAGAAAATAATGAGTTATATGGGTTAGCAGAAATAAAGTTATGAATAAAAGAATGCAATATCGAGAGGAGGCTGGCTTCTCCTTTTTGAAGTCCTAAGTTTCATGTATACTTATACTGTCTCGATGGTCAGAGCAAGCTGAGTTTAACAGCTCTAATCTCTGTGTAAAGGAGATGTAGTCACGGACATGCTCTGGGGAGGTACAACTTCCATTACACCTACTTTGTTACGACTTACCTCAATTTTCACCGAGGGTGACGGGCGATGTGTACACATCTCAGTTGGCAATATTCAATCTTTCGTTATGTTAAAGATTTACTTTTAAGTCCTCCAAGATAAAAAGGTTTCACCTTTGATATTTGAGTCTATGGTTGGAAAGTAGCACACCTCAAACCGAATCATTTGCTGCACTTCGACCTGACTTATAGGCGGATTAATGCTTTTGTGCTCACTAATCTGTTGCAGGGTGAACTTAAGACGGCAATACACAGGCTAAGAGATTTGGAGGGGTTATACGTGGATCATCGGGTTATTGGGCAGGCTCCCCTAAGGTGTTGAGATGCCGCCAAGTTCTTTGGATTTCAACTGTAAGTTGTAGTGCCCTGGCTTTTGTTCAACGGCTTAGAATAAAAGGGTCTCAAATCCTTGTTTTTGTCTAAGCTTACGTAAGAGTTTGTTTAGGAAATAATAGGATGACTTTAGCTGGTCAAATTGTACCCATTTGACTATTAATTTTTCCTTTGTTTTTATACTTACAAAACCGGAGTATTTGACTGGGGCTTGTCGTGTAACCGCGGCAGCTGGCACGAATTTTGCCAGCCCTCTTGTTCTGTGGGCTTTGCACGCTTTCACGTATAAAAAAGTTTCTGACACTACAGGCGTGAGGTGAAAAGGCATTGTTATAAGTATTTAAACCTAATAAATTCCAGGGTTTAAATAAACATTAAGTTTAAATGTCTGGATATTTTTGCACGGGAGTATAATTTTTAGTATGTGTTTTTTCTTGAACTAATCAAAATTACGGAGCCGGAATCAAGCTATAACTGTAACATTGGTTTGAGCAAAAAGAATATTAGTTCTATCTTCGGGTCATGAGCCCGATAGCTTAATTTAGCTTATTTTGCTATTAGGAAGAGTTCTTTACTCTATTTCAAAAGCTTAAATTTTGTGTATACTTATACTGCCCTAATAAGAGGTTGGTGTTTGTTTAGACATCAAGAGGTATATCCTCACTACTAAGTTGAAAACTTGGTGTACTTTGTATACTATTGGTGCTAACATATTAATTTATTCTAAATCTTCCTAGATAAGTTTTGTTGGTAGATTTTTAGAAAAAATAGGGACTTTAAGAATTTGCACGGCCCCCCATTTTAAGTTTTTATGGTAAGACAAATAATTTTGTGTGGGTAAATTCAGTTCATTTTTATAAATAGTAAAAAAATTTAATTTTTATAAAAAACAATGGGCTACCCC
>JAAUYG010168574.1_pt1 | contig 16488 bp, 11 predicted proteins | sample 7278091 | NCBI WGS metagenome assembly JAAUYG01 (sample SAMN14350201, study PRJNA611818) | marine sediment metagenome | isolation source: surface marine sediment (0.6m) | place: French Polynesia: Moorea | collected 2018-08 | reverse complement strand
TCCTGTTACATAACAAATTTTTTTTCTGCTTTGAAGTCTTACAAAAGAAAACAATAGCCCCTATTGTTCACCCATGTAACAGCTACCAAAACTACAAGCAAATGGGCTGGAGAGACACTAAGACATCCCCGCTCTATGAAAAAAAGATATGTTTCCAGACAAGACAGGTGTGCACCAAGTCACCACAAAGTCTGTTTGATTGGAAACAAAAAGTGACACTGTAAGAGGACATTCTCTTGTCCTAGTTTAACATTCATTGCAGCCAGCTTGCTAGAGCGGGGTGTCTTAGCCTTCCTCTTGCCCATTTGGTTGTTGTTTTAGTTGCTGTGTTATATACATGGGTGAACAACGGAGGCTTGTGTTTTCTTAAACTTCAAAGCAGAGGAGGAAGTTTTGATGTGACAGGATTAGGGAGATGGCCTGATTGTCACACTCCATTGTATATGCTCAGCACAATGTAACATTATGTGAGAGTTGAGCAAAGTGATGTGAGAAAAGTGATTTTTTTCACCAAAAATTTATCAGAAATAACAGAAAAATTAGACAAGTCAAAGAATTGGGTGTCCTAAGCCATTTTTTCATTAAAAAAATTGAGTGTTTTCATTGCTTAGTGCTGAGCAACTTTGCTTAGTGCTAAGCACACTTTTGCTCCAAAATTACTCAGCACCAAGCAAAATTGCCCAAAAGTGCCCAAAAATACTTGGTACCAAGCAAAATTGCCCCAGAAAAGATCTTAGTGCCAAGCAAAACTGTTTACATGACAAGCAGTGCCTTGCTTAGTGCTAAGCAAAGCCTTGAGCCTTGCTTTGTGCTAAGCAAGGTTTTGCTTGGTGCTAAGCACACCCTTGAAGGCCTTTAAAAGCAGCAAACAAGAAGCAAGTCCAAGGACTTGTGAATTGCAGCCACATGCTGAGCATGATTTGTGCTAAGACACTATGATTACACCACCACATGCCCCTTTTTCAGCAGATTTTGTTTTTTTTTCAGAAATTTGTGCACTTATTTTATGCCAACAAGTTCCTTATGATGTACAACCTAAAACAAGCTGGAAATATGCTGAAAGGAATGCTAACACTTTTGAAAAAACTCTAAAATGAAACATACAAGCTCGTATATATGACATTCCATTGGTTTGGGGGTCTTTTTTTTTTTTTTTTTTTTTATTTTTTTTTTTTTTTTTGTGTTTGGTTGGTGGTGTTGGGTTGGTTGTTTTTTTTGGGTTTTGGGGGGTGGGGGGGGTGGTGGGGGCGGGGGGGGGGGGGGGGGGCCATAATGTGCTCTTGCCCAAACCTACCAAGAGAATGCGAGGAGGCTCTCAGGGGCAGTAGCTCCAAATATTGTACACCGGTTTCATTCTACTAACGAAATGAGGGACATTTGCTTCAAGCAGAGTGTCAAAGCTCATATATGTTTTCTATACGCCAACGCAAACAGTGACGTGAATAGACGAAAAGCTGTCGTATCATCTGTTTACCAACTATAATACTGTGGCAAGACCCGTCACAAATGCTAGGGATCCCCTGCAAGTCAACATCAGTCTTACCATTGGGTCTATTGACGAACTGGTACGGTGACCGGTGCATTGGCAAAGAACTCTATTTACCGTGGCTTATATTTTTGGTAATATCAGATCTATCCTATATACTATAACATTAAATATTAATAAAGCCCATAAATTCTATATAGTGATACATTTTATTTGAAGTCCATGTCTTTACTGAGAAGGATTGACACTACGGCTTGCAAGTTGCGCATGACCTATGCTGATGTGCATATGCATTGGCATGACTTACAGCGGTAGCGTTTTATTTAGTTTGCATAGTTTGTTTTGCTGTCGCAGTAAAGATGATTCGTAAGAGATGTGCCATTGATTTTATTTTGGCTGCATGATAGAAACAACTGTTAACTTTTCCATCATTTATTAAATCAATATAAAATCGATACTATTTCTGAAAGGGTATCACCACAGAAGCTTAATAGTTTATGCATTGGTTTTATTCAACTAACTGTGAATAAAGATTTGTGTATATATCACGCGCATTAAGCTTTTAAAGTACCAATATGATGCTAATACATTCAAGGTCAATATGGTCCAGCCAAGCATGTTGAATATTACTGTACGCTTGTCCATAGACTTTAATGTTTCTCATACCGGTCGGTTAAGTACATGATGTTCATGACGTACCACTACACCACGTAGTACTGGCGATCTCACTAGCTATGATATCCAATAATAACCGTAACAAAGGAATATATTGCGGCCGTCTTTAATCAGGTGGCTATTGCAGCTAAGAAGTACATTACCATTATCAGTACTAATCTGTTGAACACTAACCGAACTTTTCCACTGCAGAAAACAAATGAGCATGAAATTTGTACATGTCACTATTTTCTTTTTCAATATGGCTGAAAATAGGATGCGAGGCAGGAAACCCTCACCTTAAGTGGATGGACGAGTAGGGTAGGTACTATACCGTGATGTTTAAATAACACCACCAAACACAGTGGTGTAAATAGTGATGGAATGCATCAGTTACAAAATGTTACTAACCTTTTACACATGTACTGCATCATATATATCTAAAATATATTTGTGATGCACGGTTAGTAGCAGTAGTAGTAATTTATTCTAAATTGTACACATTATTAATACAAGCAAATCATTCTAGATGTAATTACATTGTTTATGAGTATGAGACATTTCGTTGAAAAGCTAACCGAAGCCAGACAAGTCACCGGGAGCTGGGGGGGGGGGGGTAATCTGGAGTCAATTCTAAATCACCCAAAATACCACGACAGTTAATACTGTTTGTATATTTAGAACAAAGCATGTATATAAGAAAACGCCTATGCTTAAAGGATTCAGTATGTTTCATAACTAGGCATATGTATTTGAGTTTCAATCGGTTACTTTGTATTGAAAATGCCCCTGAAAATAGGAATTGAAATATGTCCATCAATCTAATCTTCAATTTTTTTATGGAATTTATTGTTTGGTTTGCATATCAGATATGGCGGGACCCCAGACTAGTGTGGGATCCGGATGATTATGAAGGATTGCGACAGATTATTGTTCCACCTACCATGTTGTGGCTGCCTTCCTGTGTCCTGGATACTGTGTACGTTGCCCCAGACACATCATCTGGTTCCACTACCATTTGTCTGCAATTATTTGTCCGACTGGTAATAATCGTTGATTGGCTATAAAATAAATTATATGACGAATAATTTACTAAAATTGTGTGTACGGAATTCAGTAGGTATATATATGTGCTTATTCTGAAATCATAAACAGAATGAATTAGAACGAATTAGTAACCTAATGTAAGCATGTAGCTTAATATAACCTAGGAATAGTTGACCTTCTTCATATGTTCATCACATTTCCACCAGGTGCAGATTTATGGACCCGTTTTGTTATAGATGTTAAAAATAGTCAACTAACAGTAATAGTCTGGCTAGGGTTCCTTCGAAACCATTAATGGCGGATATAGCGAACTAAAGATAACAGACGAACTACATGCTTCTCAGATGCAAAGCAGCAAAAGTTGCCATAGATAAGGATTTGGACATTTTAATTATCATCTGGGTCCCTCTCTTTCCTTCTGTATGGAAAGCATACTTCTGTATGGAAAGCATATATGTATAGGATAGATGCATATTTGTATTTGCATATTTCGTTTGTTGGCAATGCAGTCAGAGAGCTTACCATATTTATTTACATTAGCGGCTGACAGTAACATAGCTTATGGGTTACCATCATGATCAGTGACCAACAACATAACCAGTAACTAGTGTTTCTGGGTGTATTAACATTCTACTTCTTCAATAATTAACATATTACAGTTAACGTATTACAGATAATATCATCATTTATTATATAACAGGTTGAGCAGGGAGCCTAAATCCTGATGTTGCTACCTCCCTAGTGACCAGAACGATTAATTTGTGACCTGATGTTAATAGACCCGCCCTGTGTTTAAAGGCGTCTACTTTGGCCCAGGAAATTTGCAGTACCCCTCAACAAGTTACCAACACATGGTAATGGTGAGCAGTGATGCTGTCTGGTGGTATACGCTGGCAGTACTAGAAAAATTCTTCAAGTCAGAATTGCTACCGAATCTGGTAAACGTGATATAGTAGGCTCTCTGACTGTAATGGGAACTCTTCTTACAGGGTCGGCGGCTTGTACTACATCAAGGAACACTACACGCTTGTCCCTGTGATCGTCCAAAATAACGGCATTTGTGAGTGGGAACCTGGGCAGCAATATCACAGTCGCTGTTCTGTGGACGTCAGAATGTACCCATTTGACACCCAGACATGCAGACTGGTGTTCAGTGCGTGGACCTATACCGATGACATGCTGGCTCTAAAGGTTTCAGACGACGCTAGCGAAACATTGCTGGAAGTCACGGAATCAAACGTTGAGTGGGACATTGTTGACTATAGACTCTATAAGGATATCGAGGGGTATGCCTGCTGTACAGAAGGTTTTTCACTGGCGGTATTTGAGTTATCGCTGTCCCGAAAACCTTTGTTCTATATCGTCAATATCGTCGTGCCGACGATAATTCTAGCGTTCCTGGTGCTGCTGGTGTTTGGTCTACCTCCCGAGTCCGTAGAGAAGATGGCAATGTATTTAACATTGCTGCTGTCCTACTCTGTTCTCATCCTGATGGTGTCTGATAACGTACCTCGTTCCTCCCAAGGAGTACCTTTCATAGGTAATGGCTGGTATAGAACAGTGTGAAACCAGTATAAACTAAATTGACACTTCAGGCTTAATGTTGCTGGCTTCAGCAACGGGGACAATTTCCAGACAAAAAGTCTAATCTGATATTGAAACATGGGGCCGGAGGTGAAAACTACCAATGTGATTGCTAGACTTAAGTTTAGTTTCCAGACTTTCTAGAAATGGTTTCTAGAAATTTGCCCCGGTCGCCCTTCTAGATAATAAAGGCACGATGATGATGATGATGATGATGATGATGATGATGATGATGACGCGACGACGACCATGGTCAAGGCATTCTCGCTTAATTTAGACTTGCTTTTTATTGAAAATATTTGCACATCGATCATGTGATAATTATGGAGCTATAATTGTTTTCTCTGGTAAATATTCCAGTTATCTTCCTCCTTGTGTGCATGGGAACCACAGCTCTGTCCGCCGCGGTTTCAGTTGTCATACTTCAGATGCATCATGGCTCGTACTCCAAACCTCCACCAAGTTTGATCAAAGGTCATTACAGCTCGGCTGCTCAAAAATCAGAGCATTAAAAGTGTTAAGGACACCAGTCAAAACAACAGCCCGAAAGTACTCCGAACTGTTCCAACTGTTGTCCCACACTTGCTGTTAGCAGACGACAAACCGGTATTTTTCAGGTGACCGCTGTGTCACTGGCCGATGGCAAGGACAAGAATGACCAATCTGATTTTCAAGAATCGGACCATAATGTGACATTAGCTTGGCGACAAGCTGCTCGTGCAATGGACATCCTTTGTTTCCGCATATTCGCGATTATGCTAATACTGCTTGTTATTGCGCTTGTTATCGTTCGTTATACATACCAGTAAAACGCACATGGAAATATTTAAATGTATATCACTGCTGCTACACTGGTGAGTAGCAATTTCCATATTGGCGTCTCAGACGGTAGGACTTCAGATGCTGACGCAGATTTCTGTTGCTAAAGTAACTACATGTAGGTTATATTGAGTAAAAGTACAGATCGGTTACCGTATTTTGGGAGCAATATTTTATTGCACCGTGTGCAGAGACTACTTGATTATCTCAGGTAATGTTTCAGTTGCACTCATCCATGTTGCTGGGATCAATTCAATGCCTTCCTAGGGGGTCTTTATAAATTAAAGATATTTATCATATCTTGTGGCACGAGAAATTACATTTTATTATCGTGTTAGATCCGGTATATTGCGATGTACAAATCTGCAATGAAAACATCCTATATCACCAGGATAATATTGTTAAATGCGTTGTGTGCAAGGATACAGTGTTTTCTAGCATTCTTGATCCTGTTGATATTCATAATATTTCGGAATTTCAGTAAGTGGTTAGCACGTTTGACACTCTTCCCTGTCTGGTGTCTATTGCTTATTTCTTAAGCTGTGTAATAACTAGTGTATGAATGAAAACCTACGAGTACGCACATGGATATTATTTACCTATATGCTGTGCTTTTTGCCTTTGTGTCATCCTGTGCAAATCCATACTCATGTGCATGACATATACCTAGGGCGAGAATAAGACTTACCATGTAGATTTACCATGGTTTTGTGTTAAATCTCTGGTGAATATACACTGTTTGAACATGTTTTAGTTAATAAGCGAAACCTAATATGGCAAATTAAAGAGTAGGAAACTGTTCCAACTTTCAGTTGCTTCATCCTTAACTGGGTCTATCATGAAAAAAAGCCTTATAGCCATTTGTTCTGTTTGTAGATTGTGCGATACGGAATATTGCAAATATACTAATCAATATCCCCTTAAACATTCGAAACGACACTTGAACAGCAAAACTAGAAGAGCATGAATATCGTTGATGACACCCGCGATAAAAGTCACGATGTCATTTAAATTCCCAGACCACTTGATAAAGGTCATAATAATAAATAACGGATATCGCATTTATAAAGAGCATGAAGTAAGTCCCCAACATGGCATACTCATAAAATACGAAAACGGTGATTTAAAAAACAAGCTTTGCATTTATTTTATTAATCTCAACATCATGGAGAAAGATACCACTTTTAGAGCCAATGGTCACTCTGCAGAAGTCCCTTCTGCTAATAACTAAATTGCGTGTAATAAAATCCGCTGCTGTAGATGTCCAGCAGTTTGCATTACTATGGCACCATGCAATAACATCAGGTTCTATTTTAACTTCTGCAATATTAAGAGTACTACCAACACCACTTAAGACACCACATAAGCAACATGTTTACAGCATCCGCAAAGATAATATACATGTAGCTTCCTCACCAGTCAGTGTCTCTTACTCCGTGTCCCCCTCCTCCCTTCCTCCCTCCCTTAGTCTCTCCCTCTTCAGTCTCTCAAGCTATATAACTTCATCACCAGCGGGGTCTCTTCTATTGGGTTTGTGTGTCTGTGTGACATCCATGCATACTAACCAGCCATATATATGCTAGGTGGGTTATGATAATGTCCCCGTGTGTCTGTTAACAACGAGTAACCAATTAACATTAGTTTTCATGGCAGCCTTCCATCTGACCGAGGAATGAATTAATGAGAGGGTGGGATGTCAAGTGTCTGTAACAGCTAAACGGTGATATAAAACATGTTATTACTTTGACACTATTATAGCAAGTTACATACTGGATGTCCAACTGCACAATTAGATTTGACTTAGGGTGACATTGAAAGGTCAAAGTCAAGGTCAGTCACACTTTAAGGCTTACATGTATATTCTGTAAAAAAAGTTGTGCCATATATATTGCCACTGAATACTAACTCGAAATATATGGAGAGTCCCAACTGCGAAACCTGACTTGACCTTGTCAAGATCAAGAACAATTTGAATGTTTGTATCTCGTAAAGGAGCAGAGTTAGGGACACGTGTTACGATTGAGCACTAGTAGGAAGTTATATGGGGAGTCCAACTGCACCATCAGATTTCACCTTGCATGACGTTCAAAGGTCAAAGTGGAGACCTCGCATTTTTATACCAGAAATAGGTAGCATTGGGGTGTATGATGCTATTGTGTACTAATAGGAAATCATATATGGCCCGACACCAGCCCAGAGAGGAGAGATTTACGGGGGATCAAACGAAACGAACACAGGACTGTGGGCAAAGGCCAATAAACATTCATGTTTATTTTCCATCTCTCACCTTTCCACCGTGTTTCTTAGTTTAGTTTATGCAGTGCCACCGCATTAGTGTAAAACTTAGCTGTTGAATTATTTAGAACTAACATAGGTAGGGAGAGTTTTATAAGGGAATATCACTCTGGTCCAAATTACAAAAGATTACTGTCATATTGATGACACTAACAAATTTTAAAGAGATATAAGAGATGGGGAAAAATAATTACATTTAATGATTCTTCTGTGAGACAATATGCTATTTTGAAATTATATGTGCGAAATGGGCAAGATGCATTGTAAATTTAATTCTGTGTCCTGTCTATAACAGTCAGTATTGACTTTTGGGTTTGATCAAAGCCAAAGCTCTGAATTAATATGCTATTACTGATATCTTCTATTTGTTCCTATTGATGGCTTGGATAAAATAAACATACATATAATACAAATATGATACCCAAGATCAAACTGTACCATTCTAAGCCTCAGTTCACGAAATAAAAATTAATTTTCATATATGTTACTACACCAGGTACACCTTGTGGTAATGTTATAATCTGGGCATTTGCCATACATATTAGAATCCTATAATTGAGACTCAGTCGTAGAGCAGTGACGAATGCGTTGGAATTGCACTTGAAATTGAAGGATGGGATGTTCGAATCCCGATATGAATAGAATAGAATAAAACTTTATTTAACGTCAGTGGGTTGTGATAAAAACATTATCACATTGTACTATTTTCCGAAATCATTAATGGACATGATGATTAATGTATATGATGATCATGAACATGAGTAACGAAACGAATAATGATATACAGCGATGCAATGGATATGAATAGAAAGACGCGATGAAGGCTTATGGGATCGTTGCAACATACATAAAATACAGCTAAAAGTATTGCATTCATACAATTCGCCTTCCATTCCATTTAAAATTATTTGAACTGAAAAGATAAAATTTCTTTTTTTTTCAAACGTTTTCTTTATATTTGTTTCCACAAGAAGTTATTCTTCTACAGCTACTTGTTTTCCTTAACAGTGGTGCATCAAAATGCTTCTCAAAATAAATGAGGTCATTTTTTTTTGTTCTTGCTTTTAATGATAAGGCTACTACATTCTTTACAGTTTTTTCTAAAGATGCAACCACAATTTTTCTATGTACTGAAACGTAGTTCACAGACTGCAGTATGTAGCGTATAGTGGAATATAGTATATATATTATTAAGTAAAATTTTGGAGACGAATCTCAGAAATATTGTTTAGTATTAGGCATTCATTGGAAGTCATGTGTGGTGAGTTGAATTCCACCATTAAATTTGACCTGGAGTGATCTTGGAAGGTCAAATTCAATGTCACCCTAATCAACAGTCAAATTCAAGGGTCACCCTAAGCACTTTTGTCTGAGAAAGGAGTAGTTTGGAGGTATACATGTATGTTACCCTTCACATTAATAGGAGACCATATACCACCATTACTATTTTGTGGCAGGCGTGGCCTTCCGCTGTCCCAGCGTCCTGACTTGTGGGCGGGATCTAGCCCAATCCACCCAACCAGCAGCATTTCCAGCAGCATTTCTCGATGAGGCGGGAATTTATGTAGCATTTGTGTACGTCCATAGGTAGAATTAAGCACCCATTGTAAAGCATTCAATACTGTACAATACGACAGCGTTGTTCTTCATAGTGACTTACGGAATTACGTCATACATGAAGTGACAAAATCATTTACTGCTATATGCTGGGTGAAATTACCGTAGCGACACACCTGAATTCGCAAACAACGTTAACAGTGTTCAAGGCCATATTGATCGAACGGATTAAATATACATGTACTTCATATTAATTTTTCCTACAAAGAGGTTGCGTAGAACCTTCGGAGGCTTTTGTATTGAACAAAGGGATAAAATGGGAATGATAGAACGTTAATACAGCGTGATGTTTTGCTCGGCTTAACGTGTAGGATTTGCCAAGATCTAAGCTCACTCCGGTCGCTGAAAACTTCTACAATTCATTCCAGTCTGGGAACAGACATTGGTTTATAGTGATATTATAAAAGTGGTATCATTTGCTTTCAAAAATATGCGGATAACATTTATCATCTGGAAATTAGGCTGCCAACTAGGTAAGTCAGACTTAAAGACGTGACCAAATAACTATCCTTAGTAAGCTTGTTATTATTCCAGTACTACTACTCCTACTCCTACTACTACTACTACTACTACTACTACTACTACTACTACTACTACTACTACTAAGACCACCACCACCACACCACCAAAACCACTACTACCGCTGAATTCATGAAAGATTTGCAGAAGGACTGGTGAATATGAATACAAATAGGCCTATTAACCACCTATAAAAAATAATCACTTATAGGTAAACTATTCTCTACACAGGCAATAAGTTTGTTTGGATGCCCTCTCCCTGTAAGCACCAACATTATAAGACACTGGTTTATGAGGCATATAATAGCGCACAGTTTACATATAAATATACATATTTGTGGGTATTGGTTAAAAAAAAAAAAATGCACAATTCACGTCCTGTCATTGTAAGTGGAAAGACAGAGTGATAGTCATTCCATATTCATGGAATCAACATTCGCGTAATAACCCAAAAATGAACAAAACTCCTTAAGCTTATTGGCGGAAAATTCGACTTCCTGCTTTTTTTCAGGCCAGAAGTCTAAGAATAGAGACAGAGCGAGAATCTCCACTAGAGCTGCGGGGAAACCTGAAAGCTTCTTTTATTTTGTGGGGGAAGAATTTGATGTTAGCTGTCATCGTAAATGCCCATATTTTACGGTTCTAGGCTACCCACGCGTCACAAGGACTGAGTTCCTAATGTAATGACTTGGTGTCGAAAGCAATTAAGGGTGAGAACCGCTTGTGGCCGACTATTACGCACTAAAACCAAAACACGCCTCTGGTGATCGGCTTTGGTCAGGCAGATTTGCTTTACGTCACGCTCCCAGGATGCCATGCGTGGTGTGACGTATTGCACAGTAAAGTTACACCGTTCTGTGACAGTGACCAATTGTGCTTGTTATAAAATAAATCCTCATCAGCCGAGCGTGGTAGAAAAAAAAAACATGGAAGCATTAAACAAAATGTTGAGGATTAAATGTCGCAAGAATATTGTTAATTCATACAGTAGTCCAAAGTAACCAATAAGAGGCCCAGGGACTTTGGCATTGTGCTTGCTCGATTTACCACTCAATATCCAAATGCCCTTTGCAGTTAAACATCCTGGCCCAACTTTGTCTTCCCAAGGTATCCAAGGCATAAACTCATGACATACCTTCAAACTTACATTTAAAAATCCAATTTAAAAGTCCAAAATTTAAACTTGTGAAATTGTATACCACAGTTGTTGAGACTAGCTCAAGAGTGTCTACAGATTTTAGGGGCTACATTCAGAAAAGTCGCTCATATATGCTCATATGTTACAGAACATTAAGAAAAATTCAAAACTGAAACATTTCAATAATACCACAGATTTTGGTGATTACAATCGCTTGTCAGTTAACTCATTTAACGGACCAAGACCACGAACTGACGTCACCTCTCAGTATCCCATTAAAAAATTAAATTATTTATATAAAAAATAAAGCTTTATTTAAATCTAATGTAAATGGCAGAAATTAAAATAGATTATCATCCAAACTATAAATACCGGAGAAATACATTTTATCGAACTGTGTTATGGGCGTATGTGTTGATACCGGGTAAAGTTCAGTACTTCCCGGTATGTTTTCTAAACGATGCTTCAGTTAAATTTCATTTCGTAAAATCGTCAAGCATCGAAGCTGTTTTGATTTTCTGGAAGGACCAATTACCGTGTATGTGTGCCTGGCGTTTCCCAAATGAGCTGAAAATTTGTGGAACACCGATCGGAACTATTTTCTGGGAAAGCGTCGGTCGGCGTTGTGTATTAAGGGAAAGAAGTGCCGTTTGGGGTCAGTCTATCACTCTGCATGGTATTGGTTGGAGACGGAATAAGTTATCGCGTCGAGTGGGTGTGTGTGTGGGGGGGGGGGGATACTCTACTATTCCTGGGGATACCAAAAATCAGCCTCGAGAGGACTGTATGCTGAAACTGGAGGCGATATTTGGTGACAGTGCATAGTAGTAGTATGTTTATTTCAAACTGAATCAATAGATACATGCACAATGTCAATAGGCACCATAACATTACGAGCATGATACAGTCTGGGGCCACCCACCTTAGCTACACTATCAGCCGTAACCTGTCACAGTGACCGTGAAAAAAAGGTTTTAGCAGCAATTTTGTAAAAATCGGCCCTCGGTATTGGTCAGATCTTCCCAGAAACATAATATCAGGTATAATAGATCACCCAAAAGACACTTGCATCAAGCACAAAATGATACTTCTTTATGATCCATGCTTTTAGTCTTGTTTGTAGGACATATTTTCTCAATGTTCTTATCAGCCATACATGTAGTTTGTGTTTCCTTTGTTTTGTTAGCACATTTGCTCATATCTTAGTATCAAATATCGTATTGGTAACGGTTCTTATCAGCTGTGCTATTCATCTGTATTTACACTTAATTATCATTTATTATTGTGCACAAACAGTTACAGCATATTTGCTCTGATAACAGCCGCAAGGTGTATAACATTTATTTTGATTTGCCAGTTGTTATAATATGTCTGGATACAGTTTGGAAATAACTACTACTACAGTCTTAATTAATGGTGTAAACAAATAAGTTTTACATAAAACAGACAGTATGAATTAAAGCTTGTCGTGGTTGATAATAAGCCGAAAGTAACTTGAGAAAAGGCTGATGGTTCGAGTAGCTAAATCAGGAAGATAACTCCGGTTTAGTGAAGAGTTGTGACACAATGTCATATGAAGAAGTAGGCGTTTGGTGAAGGAATGTAGTGCTGTAAATTTAGGGCCAGTTCAGAAGATGTTTCCTTGCTTGGGGAAACGAAAAACAACCGAGAGAGGTTGTAATGCCTTCCAGTGAGAGAATCACTGCAGTACTGATTCTGAGGTCGTCTGCCAGATCGTGGTTGATGCATGGCCTGTGAAGAGAAGTCGAGTCTACCTGGTGTAAAACTTCATGCACGCACTATGTGCAAGGTCTATGAAGTTACAAGAACTGTCATTCAAGGACAATAACTATCACGTTTTCCATAGAGCCATTTTAATGTTCTACTATTGCAAACTGCTGCTGAGTGTCTGCGGGGTACAGGACACAGGCAGCCAACCACACAGCAAAGGCTTGCCAGCCTTGCCAGCAAAACAAACAAACAAACAAACAAACAAAAATAAACAGAAGGGCATGGCTGAAACTATGACCGTATATAGCTGTTAGGTAGGATATTTCGTTGTACATGTGTGAAGTGAAACACTTTAAGAAACAAACAACGTTCGTTAATTTAGCATAGTCAAAGAGCGGCATTGTTTTTCGCGATTTTGGCACTCAGTGGAGCAATGGGCCACGGTATACCGTGGTACTGTACGGTATATTTGGCCCAATGAATGGAAAGCAATGGAGCAATGCATGCAAAGTGGGGGTCATACTCAACATGCGCGAATACACACCACCAGAACAGCCGCTTTAAGCAGCCGTCGACACAGTATAGCAGGTAGCATTGCGCTTTTCCCGCTAAAACATTTTTGGCACATGGGCTCGAATTCCTCCTAAGTCACATATTAATTAAATTCTGTTCTCCATTGCTCCATTTCGGAAAAAAAAGATACATACCGCGGTCCATTGCCCCACTGAGCCCCAAAACCACCGAAACACATTGCCGCGTTGAACGGGAAAGTTAGATCGGCTGAATTTTGGAACCAGCCGAGCCCACAAGTACTGAATACTTGTACAAGTCCCCCAAAAGCACAATACTGGCACCACAACACACCAAATTATCAACTAACTATGTCTCTACCGTTTGTTGTAGGTTTTGATCATATCGGCCGCCTTCTCGGCAACCATTATGGTGGGAGCGTTTGTGTTTCCTGAGGTGATCATCGGCATTACTGAGGCGTCCACCACCCTCAGGCCTTCCAATCCTCTCACCCTCAAGTGAGGGTCTACAACAGCAGACTGGTCATCGCTGGCACCCATCTTGCACGTGGAAGTCGCATGGTAAGATGTGCTAGCCATGTGTCTAATGAAGCATCCCCAGTACGCATCGCTGTCGTAGGGTGCATGAGTGCAATTCGGGTGTACTACTGTTCTCATCTTCGCCTTCACCACTTGAAAAGCACTGGTAGCCGCTAATTTCTGCGACAAACGAATGCCTTCTATCAGCGTATGTACATCGTCGTCATGCGATAGATAGTTGGCATCGATGTCTGGGCTTTCAAACGGATCATTTGATCTTAGGCGAATAGTTCCCTTGGACTTAGGGTGAAGCATCACTGAACAGATGAAAAATCCATCCATCCCCAAAGATCCACCGTAAACAGAAAATCCATCACGCTGGATGTTGAGCAGACGCCTCAAGCCCTCATACTGGCCTACGTTCCGTCCAACAAGATATGGCACAAAGATATGTTGAAGATTGGCGAACTTGTCTTCTTTAGCTTGCTGCGGGATCACATGAAAAGCCTGCGTACCTAGGAAATCAGCCCCAGTTTTTAATCCAGTGCCAAAAAGTTTGTATTTTAAATTCTCTTTGAGAGACATATAATTAATTCGGGGGCTGCTAGCTCCCTCCATGGTGAACTCTGGGGCCCACACCATTAGGTGATCCTGCAGGTTGTCTCCAACCGGGAGATCAGCTACCAGGGGGATCCCGAACGACTGGACATGTTCTCGAGGGCCAACGCCTGAGAGCAGAAGGATATGTGGTGACTCAACGGCTCCTGCTGATAAGATCACCTCCAGACGAGCACGGACTCTACCCTTAATGTTATTCCTGACATATTCTACCCCCACAGCGCGCTTCCCATCAAACAGGACTTTGGTGACGTGGGTCATCGTGGCAATGTGCAGGTTCTGACGATGCTGTGTAGGTCTCAGAAACGCCGTGGCCGTGCTGTGACGAACCCCGTCTCGGCTGACAGTGAGCTGTGTGCGCATTACTCTAGATTCCTGCTTGCAACCATTGGCATCACCTACCTCAAAGCCGAGTTCTTTTACAGCTTTTATGTAGAGAGATTCGGGTTCCATATGAACGCTGTCCGATACCTCCAAGGGCCCTTTGGTGCCATGGTACTCTCCAGCAGCAAGCCCACGGTTATTGTTACATTCAGATTTCTTGAAATATGGGAGTACATCTTTGTAGGACCAGCCATTGGCTCCCATCTTTTCCCACTGGTCGAAATCATGTGGACTGCCACGTATGTATATCATGCCATTCAACGAACTGGATCCGCCAAGGACTCTACCTGCTGCCCAAACAGATTGCTTGTTTTCCATCGACAGGCAGGCTTGCTTTTGGGGTGTTGTCTTGTACATCCGATCCACTTCAGGATTGTTAACGAGACTACCCAAATGCGCAGGAATATGTATATTAGAGTACTCAGCATCATCAGGCCCTGACTCCAACAAAAGGATGGATTGGTGATCGTCCTCGGAAAGCCTGTTTGCTAAAACGCATCCAGCGGAGCCAGCACCAACTATAATATAGTCGTATTCCTTGTCCAAAGTCTTCTGGATTTTAGTCGGTAGAGGGTTAGATGTTGGTATTTGGTACCATACGTGGGTGGCACAAGCAGCCAGAGCCACAAGTACCATAGTCTTCATGAACCCCATGGTTTGACAGATGGAGTATCAGGGAAAAACTGCAAAAGGTATTTTGCTTCTCCGCATGCTAATAGGTTCTGCGTACATTTTGCTGTTGGTCTCAACCGAGAAATAGGTCGGGGCAAAAATCAAGAGCGAATCTGTTTGACTCAGCCTAACACCTTTGTGTTCACTCAAGCCGTTAACCTACTTCGCAAAATTGATGGGGCCACGTGAATAATTTGCAATGGGCTAAGAAACCAGTCAAGCCTGCGGTGTCAAGCTCGCTCGGCTTGACATAGTCAATATTATAGCGCTAATGACTCTGTGGAAAAAAACATCACTGTAACCACCCTAGTATCAAACTTGCAAAGGATACTGCAGAAGTTATGCAGGCAGTAATATTTTATTTTAATATTTGATTTTTATTTAGTCTCAGGTGATAATATATTAAAGAAACTCGTCTCTTAATACCAAAAAGTCTACTGGCTGTGATATCATACCGTCAAAGATGATCAAACTGGTTGCCGAACGTCTAAGCGGACGTAGAACTTTGCTTGTGAATAGATGTGTCAGCGAACTCACATTTCCAGATTTGTTGAAAGGGCCCCAGGTAATGCCTGTTGTGAAGAAAGTCGATCCAACGACAAGAGTAACTATGGGCCAACAAGCCTATTGTAATAGATAAAATGCACGAAGTGCTTAACAGAGTGGCCTCTGGATATTTGTCCAACTTCAGAAAGAACAGCTGTGTGTTTTAACGCGTTTAATTAAAAAAAACTACAGTGAAACCTATCTTTAAGACCACCTGCGAAATAGGGACAACCTGGGAATTAAGGACAGCTACTTCAGTCCCTATGTCTATTCAGCACATAGAAATGGACCTGAGAAATAAGACCACCTCAGAATTCAGGACAGTTTTG
>JAAUYG010079038.1_pt1 | contig 16496 bp, 9 predicted proteins | sample 7278091 | NCBI WGS metagenome assembly JAAUYG01 (sample SAMN14350201, study PRJNA611818) | marine sediment metagenome | isolation source: surface marine sediment (0.6m) | place: French Polynesia: Moorea | collected 2018-08 | reverse complement strand
TCAGTCTTTGGCCCTTGGCCTAGTCCATATGACCAATTCTTGTTGTAGACTTATTTAATGTAAACACATTGTAACTTTTTGATATGGACTGAATAAATATACATACATACAATATATCATAATATACCAACATGACATCATGTTGGACGGATGAAGAGTCATACATCGAGCATTGTAAATCTAAATCTGCATGTAGTAAGCATTTGGCTGCTATAGTGTACATACGTACGTGTAAGTCTAAGCACTACTTCCAGTTTGTTATCGCATAGGCCTACAGTAACTTGCAACATAGATGTATAGGAGATACGCCTATATGCCGATAGCCAGGGATAAAAAGATATGGCATGTGCAAGGAGCTACAAAGATATCCGGTGCCATGGCTTATATTCAGTTTCATTGTCTTGCCAGATCAAAGGGAAGTTCATATCGTCGGTCTCCCACAAACCGGGGGAGCTGGTGGTAGAGACTGCCAACAAGGAGAAGGTGGGCATGATCGTGATCGGCTCCAGGGGAGCAGGGAAGCTGAGGCGGACGATCCTCGGCAGCATCAGTGATTATGTCCTGCACAATGCGAGCTGTGCAGTTAATATTTGCCGGAAGGAAAACCAAACTCCTGGCTTGTTTCAAAGGTTACGATCCAGATCCAGGGCTTCTTCAACCTCATCTACGTCATCAAACACGTGACATGTTCCCAACTACAGATCTTTGAACAAATGAACATAAACTCTGGTGGTTTAAGTTATGTCGATTGATATAACTATTACTGCTTGTATCTTGACTTAACGGCATTCCAGTTCCCAGACTCTAGAAGATATCTTGTGTGTAGGTCTGCTTTTGTTGCAGACATGTACTAATCATAATGCATTGTTGCATGAAATGAGCAGTATAAATTGCAATATAAAGGTAATGTGTTAATGTTCTAGATAATTATCTGTAAGTTGTTGGTCTGATTTCTGCCTCAAGTTACGTGTTCTAGAGGCCCAAACATTCAACTAAGTTTGAATATGGAATTAATTCGTCAATATAAGTACTGTGTGTGCTGCTTACTTGAGACGGTCTTTTCACGAGAACTTTCATCACTGTCCCTGTGTTGCGGTGGATTTGAATTTCCACCATTACAACAATGGGCGCGGGCGACCCCACCTTGGATCAGCGTTGGGTCTGATCAAGCACGTGCCCAGTGTAATCAGTTATTATTACCACTTGACAGTGTGATTGCAGGTACAGTAAGAGTTTAATAAATTAATCGAGCAAATTATAATCAATTACAATTACAATGGGATTAAACTATAGGTTTATAGCCCATAACATGTTTTAAATGACAAAATAAAAAAAGAAACATGAGTGGCCTTGAAAGATCTCGCTAAAGAAGACACCTTAGACGGTCATATCTAACCTGCATCAAACAAAGAAGGGTAAGCTCTAGTATAAATAATGTGACAAAAATAATCAGGCCCATGCACAGAACTACATATCAGTATCAGCAATAGGGCTCATGGTCAAGACCATTCAGACGTCTGTACTGGTATCTAACATTTTGATAATTGGCTAGAAAAAAGTTACCTTTACATGTAGCAAGCCTATATCACAATCATGGCATGTAACACCAGTTTGACATCATCCATATTATATCCATATCACACACATTACACTCATATCACACCCATATCACATCACATAAGCATAATAGCATTACATTTATCACACAAATCACGCCCATATCACACCATTGCACATGTCGCCTGTATTGCGTCACATCACTTTCATATCACGCCATATTATGTCCGTGCTATGCACATCACACATAAATCACGTCATATCACACCCATATCATAATTCACTTTTCATATTGCCTCACTTTCATATCGCACCATATCACATCATATTACATCATAGCACATCATACTACATTATATCACATCATATTACATCATAGCACATCATATTACATCATATCACATCATAGTACATCATATCACATCATAGCACATCATATCACATCATAGCACATCATATCACATCATATTACATCATAGCACATCATATCACATAATAGCACATCATATCACATCATAGCACATCATATCACATCATATCGCATCATATTACATCATATCACATCATATCACATCATATCACATCATATCACATCATATCACATCATAGCACATCATATCACATCATAGCACATCATATCACATCATAGCATATCATATTACATCATAGCACATCATATCACATCATAGCACATCATATCACATCATAGCACATCATATTACATCATATCACGTCATATTACATCATATCACATCATATCACATCCACATGACACCTCACCTCAGTGATATTGCCTCACCCTATCTATATATCAGTGGCTTAATGTCGAAAAATTGATGACCTTTGGTAGCTAAAAGTACTCGACTGTTTTAACCTCAACATACAACTGCACATCTATGCACATCTATTCTGCGTGAAGATTTGTTTCTTTTGCTTTTGTTATTCTTTTGTGTTGCTATCTTTTGTTCTTATTTATATATTTTTATGGCATTAATCCATCATGTCAACATATCAATCTAATCGAGTTTCAGAGCTTTATGTGTACAGGTCGGTAAGTGAATATATTTGATGACTATTTCCATTAATCAACCCAATTAAAAACCATAATTAAGACTCCGATTACGTAAAAACAGAATTAAGTTGCAACTTCTGGAACTTTGTCGCCTGACCATGCTTCAAGTCCAACTACGGAAATTTGAAGATTCGCTTGAATATGCTGAAACGCGGAAAAGATTAATTGTAGAGTAAAAATAAACCCAATTTCGCCCCCTGGGGTAGTCACAGAGTATATTGGAAACATCTGGATCTACTCTTTATGAATCATATTAAAAGAGCAAAAAAATAAAAAAATAAAAAAAAATAAAAAAAAAAACAACACAAAAATATCTGGATCTTTTGCCAATGACAAAGTTCCATGCGCAAATATGAAAGTTTGAAAATCGGCATGCAACGTAGTAACGTAACAGTTCTTAGTTGCTAAGGGAATGGCAGCAAGGTCTTCCACTCCGGCCTTTATTGTTCCCGGTCTCCGTGGCGCTAAACTAGCATGACTGTATATTTTAATTTGTATGCCGATTGTGTTCTCTAGTTTCGTTTTCTATTTTTTTTACCGGGTGTGATAATTGGTTTATAAATTTTAAAAGCAAGACTTCAGGTATATTATGAAATGTCACACCGACATTGTTTAGAAACCATTCACAGCATCCATGGTCATGGGCCTCTGCTGAAAGAAATCGTGACGTGTAATGAGATATTGGGTGTGGTCGCTCGCTTCATGAAGTAGTGTTTGTGCCAGTCATCAGTACTGTACAATTAGTATTTTTGCATATTCAGGGCTGTACAATGAAGTTTTGCATATTTGAAATAAGGAAACTAGTAAATGAAGAACTTCATTAAAGTCTCATTCGATATCATGTATCATTTTCACATAAGACCCAAATTCAACACTTTCTCTGAGTTTTAACTCAGCTTATGTTTGCCCAGGAAAGATAATTTCCGATTCCGATTCTGCCGATTCAATTTCCCATCATCTATATAGCCATCAGTAAATTAAAGAAGCACCCACCTGGGTTTACTTAACACCAAAATTATGTAAAGCTAAAGTTACTTAGCGACACATTCCCACACCGTTGTTGTCTTTTTCTTAAACTTGTTTTTTGAATTCCAGCATTCGCTTCTTTGTGTGATTTTGTTGTTGTTACTTGTTTGTTTAACATGGGACACTAAGAGACGAGAAATGCATTTTAAACGCTGCTGTGTCCGCAATTCTAATACTAGAACAACGAAATCTTTGTTCTGTCTCTTGCCTATGTGCAGGTTCAACCTGTTATCGATTAGATGTCTTAAATTTTGAAGTATTTTTTTTAAATATTTAGTTTCTTAACATGTTATCAGTTGATGCGAGGTTTCAAAATACTACTGGTACTACAATATTACCATTCTTATCCAACAAACCGTCGAGAAATATTCCCTGTGTTCGTCGAGAAATGTTCCCTTTTAAATTGTATAAATCGAAAAAGGTACAATGCAGTTGTCTCCAAAAGGTTAATAGTAGAGCGAAATACATGAAGAGCCAAGGGCTATATGTTTCCACCCTTGGAAAATTACTTTGAGCTAGGACGCCTTTGTGACATTTGGGGGTCACTCGGTGTACTTGCTGTTTTTGCAACAATAGATTAGATTTATCAAACCACCACCACAACCTTTTCCCAGTTATGGTCATGTTCCTATAACTCATCCATGTGGCAGTTCCCGCAGATGTTATAACTTAGTGTCTTGACATTTTAAATTTAAAAAGGAATAATAATTTTTTGCCAATGAGAAAATTAAAAATTCCCGCGGGTGCAGTGAATATGTAATATAGGTATCTGAGTTTTACTATTACCAGGTATGTATTCCTCATACGTAGTGATCGGTCACGAAGATCAATTTGTGTTATTTTTTTTCTTTAAGACCAATAATGATCTCACTACTACATTGACATGTTATGGTATAACAGCATGTTTCACCTTGGTAGAGCAGGCTGCAAATGCATTTTGTACGTGACATTGCTTGTTGATTTCCTCAAATTTCTGTTCAGCGATGTGATAAAGTCTGAAACTAGGCATGTATAGTATACAAAAATATAACCGGGGGGGGGGAGGGGGGGGGGGTTAGCTTAGTGTAACAGGTGGTGTAGAATTGTTTTGTGAGCTAAGTAAGGAAAATGCCAAGTACACAGATCTGGAGAATTTCGTGTGTTACAGGAATGACACCACTCACATAACCAGAAAATATATGCATTTTACATATGACAATTGCTATATATTAAGCATGTTGTCTGTATTCGATTGTGCATCAGTTAATTTAACCGATCGATATACCATTCACAAAAGGACAACATTTCACTGTGTATTTGTAGGCAATGGTCGCTGACTCTGATCTCCTGAGTGACTATGCCCCTTGGTCCTTCAGCCTACTAACCCAACATATGCATATTCATCATGTACAAATGTTAATCCAGTGCTGCAAGATTGAAAATCCCCAGTATGGTACCTCCGTGAATATTTGAAAATGTCAAGGATAACATTAAAGGGTATCAGCCTTACAATTTTACTACTAATTTACACAAATACATCTGCTATTGGGGATGGAAAATCTATGGAACAACGGCGTGTCAAATCCGGCTTCACTCAGGCGGAAATTATTTCCAGGTATGTATCGGCGCACATTTATGACAGTTTAGTAAACCATATTATGCAATTACAGCTGGAGATAATGCCTGATTACCTATATGAACTTCTTCGCAAAACCTTTGATGTGCTAAAATAATGCAGCGCTGAACATGCATGTGAGTGTGAGACAAAGTGTGTTCGGACTCATCCTATCATCCCGTGTGGGAGCATTTTTGAAAGGCCCATGGACAAAGTTGAAATTTTCACCACCAAAATCCAGGTTCCGTCCTTGTTCAAAATCAATATAACTTTGCTGGGAATGGAAAGCCATGCATATACGGATGACTGCCATATCACGGAAACCCTGGTTATACAAGCACCAAAGAGGGAAGCTATAAAACTTTGTGGAAAGCGATCAGTTATGAATATATATACATCTAGTAACGAAGCCGAGGTTCAGTGGTATAACAGAAAAACCTTGAAAATAAATGCTTTCTACTGTTTGATCTATGAAGCCATTTCAAACACACACGTATATATATTTGAAGAGCAAACGAGCGATGGAATAAACCTCACACAAATGTGTGAAAGGGTTTTCACCAAATGTACTCACCCACAGTCAGTCTGGCAAATTGGATCTCTGATTCCTTCATTTACTTCCATGTTTATATTCGGGGAAACATGGATATACACGTGGCATTTGGGTGGAGAATTTCTACAGACACCAACTTTGGAAATCGTCTCTCTTCATTGTGGTTCTCTAACCAATGCGCACTCCATTCCTAGCGCTTCAGTTGGTGAGATAAAAGTCGTGGATGGCCCATTTTTTTCGCATGACCAACTCTTTTTGGCAAACATTTTTAGGGTGCTTTTTTTTCAGAAATGTCAGTTCCCTTTTAACCAGAAAAGTTTCACTGGTAGCATTGGCGATCTTACCGCGCAGGCTACGTGGAAATCTGGACACATTTTGTACGTAAGGATGAAATTTTCTTTTGCGGAATTTCGATGTCAAAAATCATTTTGCTCATATCAAGCGGTCAAAGTGTTTGGGAAAAAACGTATAGCTGCATATTCGCCTAACTCTACATCCCTGTATGCATGGTCGGACATAACACTCATAGAACCCATGCACAGTTTCCTAGAATTACAAGACATGGCTTTCTATTTTGAAGGTCTGGGAGACTTGCCTTGTGTTACTGGTGGGATTTTCATTTATGAGATGACAAAGCCGATATCATTGGTCACACGGATATGTAATGTATGGACGGGGATGATATGGAGCAAACATGAAAACCAAGGAGCAATTACGAGCCTACATTTCAGCAGTCAACCGATCATAATCGTTATAAAGTCCTACACCAGAACAGGAAGGGGCCATTTTACAGGTTATGCAACTCTGTCACCATGTGAAGGAATAGTAAATCCAATAAAACGACAATTAAAGGGTGTAGAATATACTTATGATTCTTTCAAGATTCGTGGACATCCAAAACCATTAAGTATTGAAGTTAGACACAGTCTGAGTTGCACTATTATTCAGAAGGCACTGGTTGATGGTACTGAACGCTGGATGGATGTAAAGGCATATGACTTTTTTTTCAAAATGTTGCAGGAACCAAACTCTGCTGAAAGACTACCATCTGCAGATGTGGTTGGATGCTTTGCTTTGCCTATACGCTTCGGACAGCTACGTGGTCGTAGAAGTTCAAAACATGATACCCGTTGTCAGGGGCTAGATGCATTTAGTATGGTGGGTGTAAAAAAGGAGCCTTTATTTCCAACGGGGGATATTTCGGAAATCTTCCAGAAATGGGGCTGTTTTAGTTATATTCAAGCATTTGCCACAGACCGCTGGGGGCTATCAATAGATTCACAATGTCTACTGTTTGGGCTAAAAATTAGCATCCTTCTCGATGGTAAAAGCATGGACAATGGAAGCTGTGAAGAAAATACTCACAACTTAAATGAGTGGCTGGCAAGTCAACCCATCTCACCAGAAAGTAATTTATTTGTGCCAGCAGTACGATGTGGGACCCTAAAGCTGACGAGAAAGATAAATCTCTATCGATTCATGTTTTCACGAGTATCACTTGTCAAAAGTCACTGTTGCTATTTGAAAGTTTCTGTCAGTTCATCGGCGAGGTTCTTCAATACTGCTAATGTTTCTGTTGCTCTTACTGAGGAATATCACAGAAAAGGAAAAAGTCCTGGAAATAAAAGGTATGAATTTAACAGCAGAAATCCACATTACAGGCGCACACTTCCAGACGGGCTGGCGGCGTCGGACACCACCACCAACGGGGAGACTTTTTATATGCATCTGACAATCAATAGTATGATAGTGTGGCTTCAAGCAGAATTCGATGCATTGGAGACATTTGATCAGGCGAATAATACATTTAATCTATCATTCATCTATTTGAAATTACTTGAGCCAATAGGAGCAGGGGAATTTGCTAAATCTGAGTCATTACAATGGAATAAGTGGTTTTGCATGAATAGTGTTGAAACATGCTACCATGCTGCATATCAAAGCCGGTCACTACCTTCATTATCCTGGGGGAAAGCAGAGGACGCTTGCAATCAGAAGGAGGCGACTCTCCTAACACTCACTACAGAACAGGAGTGGCACCTTTTACTACACTGGTTTGCTGGACGGATGAAGAGTTTTCATATGCTGCGAAAATTTCAGCTGTTTTTCCTTGGATTGCAAATGTCTCCGGTAAGTGATCTCTGTTGTGCAGCATTATGGATTAATAACGAAACTGTGTGGCGTATGAAAACCCTACGTTTCATCCTCAGAGGGGTAACCAAACCACACTGTGTCGTCGTATCAGGACATAGAGCTAGTGCCATCTAGCATTTAGATGTTTTACAAGCCAAAGATATGGCTTGATACCAAAGGAAATCGTTTAAATAAATGTTGAAAATAGATTCTCTGGTTAATACTGCATCGAATCGCATTATAGAGTTATGAAAATACTAGGCATTTTCGTAAGCATTTGCTAAGGAGTCATATCTGTCAAGATGGCCCACAAAAATTGAGGGGAACTTCATCCTGTTAGGCAATTTTTACAAACATCTCAACATTCGACAAAGTCGGCCCTAAACCATTCATTAAGTTTTCAAAATCGGCCAACCTTGCGGCGGATCATCTTAAAATTTTCAGAGAGGTTCATTTGTATCCAAACTGTTTTGCTCAACTGTTCAGGCTGGATAAGGTCATTCTGTGTCATCATGGTGCCGTAAACACGTGAATATATTCTTTTATTCTGACAGAGAGAACGATATTGGCCCACGCCTCATAGTTGAACACAGGTAATGAAATTGATCTTTGTATAGGACTGCTTGATCACATAACTGTGTGTCTCCTTCCAGGGCGTTTTCCCACATTGGACAGATGGATTTCCAGTAGGATTTCAGTTTTGGCAAACCCAGGACTCTGTATATAGTGTTCCGACTCATGTCCAGTATGACGCCACGCAAGGCACAGCATTTGATGAGTACTTTTATCAGCAGACAACCACACACCCCTTACAGAATAACAATTCCTGCAGTGCTGCAGTCGTGTACAGTAGTACCCACCTGAGATGGATCAGAGTCCCATGTGAGAAACAGTTCCACAATGTCCTAGTTCTGTGTGAAAGCAGGCGTGTATATACATATCGGCAAAGACAGAAATTGCAAGCATTCACCACGAATGAAACATCTAGAACTGACATCATGCAGCAGCTCTTTGAATGTCCCTTTGACTGGGTGCAGGTTGAAACTTCCTGTTACCGATTGGTTGATCTGGGTCATGTGACAAAGTCGTTCGGGTGTAGCATGTTGCAGACAGTATGCCAAGCTGTTGATGGCACTCTCGGTGTGTTAAAAGCCGAAATGAAGTCAATCATTCTCACCTACTTTAGGCAATGGTTAGACAACCCAACGGAAGATAGAATTTATGTTCTAACAACTAATGGGAACACAACCTCATGTATCGCTGAATCCTTTCAGGAAATAATCTACCCAACAATTTCACTTAAACCAAGGGATGAATCCTCCGGCTTGGCACAGTATCATAAAGCGTTTTGTGAGCGCAACTTCACCGAAGTCAGCAGTGAGTGTCCGGACGGCCAAAGCAGATGTGAAGACGGAACATGCATACTTGCTCATTACTTCTGTGATGGAGTGGTGGATTGCCCAGATTCGTCAGATGAAAATTTATGTGAACATGTATGTACATTTATCAACAAGAGTCTCAGCACTTCTATGCCAGCAAACAGCCTCTGTTTCAGCAGCTGTTTTCCGAAAACGTGCACATGTTCAGACCTTTATTTTCATTGTCACTTGAGTGGCAAATGCATTCCTCTATCAAGGCTATGTGACGGATACTTAGATTGCGCAGAAAGTGAAGATGAATTATTTTGTACAAATAATATTGACAAAAATCAAAGAGAGTTGAAATTGCAAATGGAGATTCCGGTGCCTGATGATAGGCATCCATTTACGTCCACTGATATACAAGATCCAACGTTTAAGTCAGCTGACCATCTATGTAGACACAACTATACTAGCTGCGCAAAGCCACTAACAGAAAATGATCTCAACTGCATCCCAATGTACAAAGTTTGCCTTTATGAGGTTTCTTCAATCACGGCAACACTGCGATACTGCCCTAATGGTGAGCATTTGCATGGCTGTGCAAAGCATGTCTGCCCATCTGACTTCAAATGTCCAATGGGTTATTGCGTTCCACATCACTATGTTTGTGATGGGAAGTTGGACTGTCCCTATGGTGAGGATGAGGAACATTGCCCACTAGTATGCCCTGGGATGCTGCGATGTCGGCACAATCATACCTGTGTCCATCAGAAGTATGTTGGGAACGGGGAAGGCGATTGCCCAACAGTACCTGACGATGAAATGCTTCAGGACCTGGTGTCTTGCCCAGAACTGACAAAATGTATTTGTTTAGGAAGAGCACTCTCTTGTCCATTTGCAAACCTTACATATCTACCTGGGAAGATGGACAGTTATAAGGCCATAATATTTGCTGGGAATAGAATTGAAAGTCTGTCCAGTCAAGTACGATTTTCCGTGCTTCTTATTTTTAACCTATCTTGGAACCATGTACTTTCTGTTTCAGCCATTCGACCCAGGAGTATGCCCAAACTGGTAACCCTGGATCTTTCTCATAACGTCATATCTGTATTAAATGGGGGTGAATTTGGGGTTTTAAGACACCTCCAGGTTTTAAATCTTGGGAGCAACTCCATTTGCTGCATTAAATCACGAGCATTTCATGGTCTTCTCAGTCTCAAAGCACTTGATTTGTCTCATAATATTCTTCATACAGTTTATCCGGATGGGTTTGCAGAAATTCAAAAGCCATTGCTACATTTAAGCTACCAAGGGAATCTCCTCACTGAGGGATTCCTCACTGTGGTGGAAAACTTGCACAACCTTGAATTCCTGTCATTAGACCTTGGATCCTTTTGTAAGTATGTACGAAAAGAGGTTACATGTAGTTTCGTGTTGGTAAATTATATGACGTGCTGCCGGCTAATCAACAACAAAGTATTACGTATTGTAATCTGGGCTTTTATCATTCTATCAGTACTCTTCAATATTGTATCCATATTATTTGCAAGTCTGGATAAACAAAATACCACCATGAAATTGCTGTCCCTTTTTCTGTATTGCAGTGATACCTTAATTATTTCATATTTCATCATTTTATCAGCAATGGATATTTACTATGATGACATGTTTTTGTTTTATCATCTCTCAATACTGAGAGGCTCAGTTTGTCAGATGATTGCTGTGATTCTGACACTTGCTGACTCTCTCTCATCAGTAAGTGTTGTATTAAATTGCTTTCAGCGGTTATTTGTAGTAATGTGGCCACTTAAGGAACGAAGTTTTTCTGCTTCTAAGTGGTACGCAGTATTGTTCATGATATCAGTTGCAATGATATTAACAATAGTGTTAATTCCAAGATACATTGGTGAAGAGGGGGACCTCATAACAACCCCTTGTCTCTTAGCTCCTGTAGTAGGAACCCAGAGCCACATGTATCTATACTTTTTGCTATTTTACCTCTCTATAAATTGTACCACCCATATTGTTTCTGCTGTATTCACTGTACTCGGGTTACAAAAACTAAAAGTATCAGACTCCGAAAGAATCAGATCTACCGGTGGTAAGGGTATCAGGAAATCAGCCATTCGTCGTCACTGGGTTATCCTATTTGAGAATATTTTGAGCTTGTTTATTGTGTGTGCTGTACAAACTGTGCTGGTGGTTTTGCAAGTAGATAGCACAGTGTTCTATATGGCTAGCATACCTCTGTTCCTCCGCTGCCTGGTCCATCCCATAATCTATACATTTTCTACCCAAAGATTTTTGTCTATATTGTCAGCACTATTTTGCAGCTAGTAAATGGCTAAACTAATGGCTCCAGTTTAACACTATTTGGATATGCCATGGCCGTGCCATAGCATAAATTCATGGACTGATCCGTTGATTAAATATAAAACGTGTATCAAACAACAATGAAATGTTTGAATGTCCATAATGAAATAATGTTCCATAGGTTACAAATACCATGAATATATGAAGTGTATATTAGTCTTGACTTGATTATGGGTGTGGGACCTTCTTTAAGAAAGATACCCCCCATAAATAATTAAGTGACTAAGTAACAATATTTAAATATCACCCATTGTTCCAATCATACCATAACGCAATTTAGCACCATCAGGCATGGTGCGAAGGGGCTAGATTATAGATATGATAAGCTTGACAGGCACGGAAACATGTTTTCAAGTGCAAGACATTTAGTATGGACATTTAATTTGTTAAGATAACGAATATTGATGGGTAAGGCATATGTGAGAATGTCCATGAGAAGAACTAGGGTGTAAAGTGCTACTAAGAAAAGATAAATAAGTATTTCTGATACCCCGCCAAATCAAAGCTAGACTTTGGTGTTGGCAACGCATGTGTCTGTGGCTTAACGAAATTATGAGAGATATTGCCAAGATACAGACCAGCAGCACAGAGTAGCAAGTGTAATTGATATGAGGTTACAACTGACTACTGTTGAGCCAAAACAAACTTTAAAACTTTTTGAAGCACTAGTTGGGCCACTTGGATGTTTTGTCTAATTTGTGCAATAAAAACAATGCAGACCATTCAATGTTTATTGTGTTAGCCTTATGAAGCAAAAATTGCTACAATTATTTACAGTAACAACAGCGACAATACTGGTAGACGTAGTTGTATGCATATACATGTAGTAGGTTTGTATAAAGGTAGTACGCGTGGGCTAACATGCTTTGTTTTAGTACCACTTGTAATTACGGGGCAAATGAAACTTAGTTATTCGTTATACAGGGAGTGCACTTTTGACCTGTTGGTTTCTCCGATTTGGTGCTCAAAGGCATCGGGGAGCTCTTGTTTAAGAATTTTAATATGGTGACTTACTATGTCTTAAGCTATTTTAGCAGCAGTTCTAGAAAGCGTACTGGAAGGGTTGTACTGTACTTAGTGTGTCCGTCCACAATGGCCCATGGTTAAGCCGAAATTCTTTAGTTTCCTCAAACGAAGCCTCACTGGGATTTTTTTTTCAATTGGGATCACATTAAATAAATCTGAAAATCTGTCATCAGGGTAATTGTGTATTATCAAAATCACCAATGCGTTAGAGTGGTTTTGTTTTGTTTGTTTTTTGTGATTTACAGTGTGAACAGAACATTTGTTCTGAGAATTTTACTGGTTTGACTTAGATATTGTCTATCCCATGCAGGTTACCAGATACGTAATGTTAGAAGAGGAACAGTCCCAACTTATGTATTCCTGGTTTGTAATGTAGGTAAAAACTATGACATGGTTCAATATAAAAACATGATGATCTCTTAGTTGATGGCTGTCAGGTTTGATTCAAATTCACCAGTCTGTCATGGTTCAGTACAAAAGCAGGGCATTATGGCCCTCCTCAGGAATTGCAATGCTTTTATCTGTGCAGCTTTTGGCTTTGAGTTCTCGAATGGTTACAGATTTGATTTTGCGCAACTATCTCTTTGAATACTTTCTGGTAATGCACCAAACAAGGTATACATGCTACACTGAAATCTGTTGCAATGCTGCATGTTCTATAAAATATGAATACCTGTGATAGTTTGATATGATTTGATCATGCCAGAAAAAAATTATATTTAGGGTGTAATGTTTGTGTTGTTACGGGCGATATTAAAGCCCACCAGGTTCTTTTGAATAGAGTTCCTGAACAAGCAACAGAAGACAGATGTATGGTACAAACTAAAATTATTATTAAAAATAAACTTCGGAGTGGAAATTACAATATTTACACAATGTGACGAGGTCCTAAAACAATAAACATGCAATGTGAAACAGATGAACAATTTTAGAAGAAGTTTACCTGATAATGCAACAGACACACTTTAATACTCACACACTCGTTGTCTAGGTTTACACTCCCAAGATGTGCGCTACATAGTGATAATCCAGGGTTATGGGATATTTAGTTAAGTTCTCGGGACTTCTGTGAGATTGTCGCGAAGGTTATGTCCTTGATTAAACGGCTGGTTCTTGGTTTCAGAGCAAGTACTATCTCCATGATAGTGATATCCAAACAAATGATACTTACACAGCACAATAAAAAAATCTTCTCTTCTTTGAGAGTAGTGACTGACTGCAGCGAGGCTTGACGGCGGGCCGGCTATATCCAGGCCCTTGTTCGGGATCCTGTCTGGCTGTCCGCGCCGGCTCCATCGATTAGGATCGAGTGCGGTAGTTCTGGAAATAAGACTGACATCAGAAACTTGTCCAGACAGGCAGCCGACCGCCACAAATGTCTATACGAGGCTGGCTCCTAAAGTGCATTTGTCTGCCTTTAGATTACCATGGATGTAAAACTTTGATTCAAAACAACCTGAGCTGGTTTATAACAACAATGCAGCATGCAAAGGTTTTGGCAAGAAATGATGTTCTAATTGATCTTCAATAAATCAATTGTACTTGATCTATAATGCACCCTATACTAGATGAATTTCCTAACCGTACTGTATGTCAAAATCGTTATGTGTGAAGTGTGAGCTACCTTCACGAATACTGCCCATTTGTCACTATGACATTAATTGCACATGAAAGGAATTCTTATGTTCTGGTACACAAAGTCAAACGTTCTCTCTTCATGCAGCTGACGTGTTTGAGATCACGTTACAAAATTTGAATAGAAACATGATCATAGAAAGACTGCCATTCTACACACTAATATTTTTATCATGTGGGATAATATTGCTCTTAGGGACATTTTATCTACATTCAGAAGTATTTCAATGGAAAGTTCAATTGAAAAAGGAGAAGGATTTTGCATCGAATGTTGGGAAAGACATAGGAATAAGTGAAACTGGTGACACTTATAATGGTAAATATCATAGAAGTAATCAGTCAAGAAAGAATAATGTGCTGTTAATCATGGTAGATGACATGAGGCCAGATATGGAATGTTTTGGTGACAGTCCGTTTAAAGTATACACTCCAAACATAAATATGCTGGCCAAGAAGAGTCTTGTGCTCCGTCAGGCATACACACAGTATGCACTCTGTGGACCCAGCAGAACGTCCCTCCTTACAGGCAGAAGGCCAGATACGCATGGTCTATATAACAACAGTGCAGTAAATGTCTCAAAGACAAACTTCACTAACATCTTTGCCTACTTCAAGAGACACGGATATAATACGTACAGCATTGGGAAAACATTCCACTACCACCGACACAGTCCCTGGCTTACATCTACAGGAACGTTTTCTGAACCTCCTCAACTGCCAAGTGGAAAAAATAAAACTCCTTACTGGAATAAAACTCGTCATCTCTGGCGGGATGTTTCCCAAGAAGAAAGAGACCAACATCCGCTACCTGATGACTACATTCTGGAAGCAACCTTGAAACGCATGAGGCACGTTGCAGAAACTGATCAGCCTTACTTTATTGCAGTGGGATTTGTTGAAACTCACACACCAATACTTTCCCTGAATAGGTTCAAGCGGCACTATCCTTTAGAACACGTATCGTTACAAAGCAATACCCAGCAGATACCCCATTTTAAAGATTTTCCTAAACAGTATGGACACCAGTTTAAATGCTACGTCGATGCGTTTTTGGAATCTTTGTCAAATAGCAGTTTGGAACAAAGACGCTGCCGTGAAGGACAAACTTTAAAAAGTGCCATATTCCGCCAGGCATACTTGAGTGCCGAGAGCTTTGTTGACGCTAATATTGGAAAAATTCTAAATGAGTTAGAGGTGTTGAATATGAAGGATAATACTATCGTAGCTTTATTGGCTGACCACAGTTACATGCTAGGTGAAAACACATTGCGGCAGAAGAACAGTGTGTTAGATGCTGCAAGTCGTGTGCCACTAATCCTTCACATCCCAGGAGAGACTGACCAGGGCATCGTCAGTGACAGCCTTGTGGAACTTGTAGATGTGTTCCCCACTTTGGTTAAGAGTGCAGGCCTGCCAGGTATCCCCATGTGTCCCAAACATGGGTCTATTCACGTTGATATTTGCCATGAGGGGATAGATTTCACACCACTTATACAAAGCCCCAGCACCCAGTTGAAAAAAGCAGCATTTACTCAAAGAAGCATCAGCTTCAGAAAGAACTCTGTTCACGTCATGGTTTATTCTGCTCGCACTGAAAAGTATCGATTTTCCGAATACATTGAATACAGCACCAGGGAGAGTTTAGAGACTTTAACCGGGAAAGTACGTGCCAGAGAATTCTATGGCCGTACAAAGGAAACACTGGAAATCTATAACAGTGCCAATAATTCAAGCTATAGCCCTGTGACAGAAGAACTAAGCAAACTAATCCATGAAGGGTGGAAAGCTGCCTTGCAGTTCCACTAACTGACGTAACACAGTAGAAGTTATACTTAAAACGATGATAATGTGATTAATCTCGCAGCATAATACAAATCTTCTAGCATGGGATTACATGGATTGTCACATGTGAGGGGCATATTTAGCTGATTTATAACAATCGGTTGAAATAAAAATACAAAGGTAATACCAAGAGAAAACATCTAATATTTGGAGGGCATTCCCATTCTCCGACGGTGAGGTATTTCAAATGTCGATATTCTGAATATTCTAATTTTTCGAATGTTATAATTTTGGAAAGGCTACTTTCCATTAAAAGCGGCGCCATGCAAGCCTATGCCAATATTAACACTCTATTTTAGTGAGTAGTAGTTGTTGTTGTAGTAG
>JAAUYG010225649.1_pt1 | contig 16498 bp, 13 predicted proteins | sample 7278091 | NCBI WGS metagenome assembly JAAUYG01 (sample SAMN14350201, study PRJNA611818) | marine sediment metagenome | isolation source: surface marine sediment (0.6m) | place: French Polynesia: Moorea | collected 2018-08 | reverse complement strand
GTAGTAGTAGTAGTAGTAGTAGTAGTAGTAGTAGTAGTAGTAGTAGTAGTAGTAGTAGGAGGAGGAGGAGGAGGAGGAGGAGGAGGAGCAGCAGCAGCAGCGTCGGTAGCAGCTGCAGTAGTAGTAGTGCAAAATCATAGATAAAATGAATAAAGTAAATTGTTGTACACGCCCAGGTAGTAATATATATATAGATCCAGATGAAACAAGAGAATACCGATATACAGTTGTATAGATATATAGTTGGTAAATCTATATGGATATGTAACTGTATATGTGAGCTTATGTCAGATAAAAACATTTTCTCGAAAATAGAAATTAACTAAGGGACCCTATATTTTACCTACTTTATTCTCTTTCAAGTAATAAGCCAGGGCAAAGTTCCGGTCTGCGGATTCTCTCTCGGACAGAAATCTGAGGAAAAGTTGGGGACAAGAAGATACATTATGTGCATTATGGAATGTTTCAAAGGCAGCATACAAATTGCAAATTTTTACAATTAGGGGTCAGCGTGAGAATCAGTTAACTACACGGTGTAACTGCGTGATAACATAACCCAGTTTTATCCAATGACAAGATACTTTGGTGAGATATAATGATATATTTAGTTATATTTACCCACAAACCACAAAGAACCAGTTGACGGAAGGCGTGGTTTTTGACAGATGTGCGGCGTTGCTAAGGCTCTTTGCCCCTTGCTATAACCATTGATAACTATATACTTGTTTACACTTTGTTTACATAAACACTCGGGGACGGCGCCAAAATGAGCCGCTCTTCTCGAGCATTTTCATGTCCAATGTAAGACTTAAAAGTACGTGAGAAGTGTTTGCAATGTAGGGGTACCACAATAGGGTTATCGAACTCATTCAAGAATTGTGATATGGTCTCATCAAGTTGAACTAGCGAGGAGTGTGACTGGACCCTAAGATTCGTCTATGCAACAATTAAGCAATTACTGATGCCGGTACAAGGATATCCATGCAACTAATTAGCGCTGGCACCAAAATGGGTATCATGAAAGCACGCACCCATTTGTAGTATCACAACTGTTCCCATTTCATTGCACCAAACGGCTTGCCGCATGTGCAATGCCAGTCATGATGATCATAACGCAAGCATCTATCACAGCGTCGGCACAGCATCTACAACAATGTCGGAGTGTGCTTGTGGAGGAATGCAGTGTGTGTCAAGTCCCTCAAACGTTGCTCAGCCCAGTTTATAGCTAGTATGTAAAAAGAGTGCCTAAAGCCAACATATGTTAACTTTTAGAAGCTTCCTGCTTGACACCTTCTACCTGTGAGAAGCTTCCTGATTGACAACTTCTACCTGTGAGAAGCTTTCTGATTGACAAATGTGCACTTTTCTCTCTTTTTGGCGCATCTTCACATCCCACCAAAGAGTGTAAAAACACTCTTTGATCCCACTGAATTATTGGCACATTTTAATAGGATGCGGCTCAAGATTGACCTGATATGTGTTCCTTCGGATTATTAACATAATTAACTAGACAGTCGGTTCCCAGCAAACGTTAGGAGGCATCCCGTTATTGAACATCACGATACGTGCAGTTATAACCCTAAAGCAATTCATTGTGATATTCTATCAAACAACTCGTGTGGCAATAATGGCCCGACACACAAAACTCACCAGAAAACGTGTATATATAGCTAGGCTACCAAGTAATATACATGTATGGGGGGACATAAAGCATTTTACATTAAGGGGAGACATATGGCATAAAGGAAATTTTGCAAAACGCTCGACCAAAGCTACCACGACCTCGACAATGCAGCAAAGGTAAGCTGTCAAGGAATGTAACGACACAGACCAATACTCCATAATGACCGAGATCATTATAATCTCCAATAGCAAGAGCGGTTAAACGTGGTTGCTTTGATAGGTTAAACTGTCTTAATCTTGATTTTAACCTTTAGTATAGTAAAATGTTATTACACATGTGAATTTGCCGCATTTACTGTTAGGTAATTCAGCCCTGGAAGGCAGCATTGGCATGACAGAAGTGTATATGTCATATATGGCTCGGAGGTCGTATTCATTGTCCGTGTTCAACTTTGATTGGTGTGTTCTTATTTCCGCTGTTTCCCTGATCTTCATCTGCCATGTATTGTACTCTCTTGCTAGCACTTTCACTTATTCGTCTGCGATCTTCTGTCTTTTTTTCATACGCATGTGTTCTCCCACTGCTTTTGTTGGTTCTCTCTGGCTTGTGTGTCCCCTCACCCTGGAGCCGACTAGCTGTTAAGGAGCAGAAAGAGGCTGAAGAGAGGTCACTTGATCAGCACATTCCACTGCACTGGCAAGCTACGGGCAGGGTTAGTTTGACAGGGTGGTTGGGGGTATACAGTGCAAGTTCGGGCTATATTATTTTGTAGGTCAAATTAAATATAGTAGTAACAAAAGTTAGTGACCTCAACACAGCGTATACATGTAATAGCGATAGCTAAAACTAAATGTAGGTGTACATGTAACTTGAGAGATACTGGCCACCGAACCCCAGCAAAGTGCACCCATGTAGGGTGGTAGAGTGTACATAGGAACCCTTATAGGTTTACAATACTTGCATTTATAGGTCAAATCAAATGTAGCAGTGATCTTGCACACAATGAGGCAGTTAATAAACACTCCACAACTCAACATAGGTCAAAGATGTGAAACTTTAGCTATAAGTCCAATGTTAAAAGTAGTCTGATCATAATTTTTACCAGATCAAGGTCAATCAAAGTCAAATCTAGTAACACGGCTGATTTCCTATTAGTATCATCAATAAAGACGATACATGGATATCTTTGGTATCATGGAAACTACGAGTATATCGCTAACAGTTTGTCAAGTACTGCATGTTAACAACTGTTATAACGAAAATTAGTAGAGGAATTCGTGTACACACCATGTCTTTGTCAGCCACAATCATGCCAACAAATCCTAGAGAGGGTACTAACATTGATTCTATATTCACGGGGTCATTGGTATTAACATAGACATAACATTCACGAGATATGACCGGAATTTTTGGCGACAGATTTTCGGCCTGAATGAGTGCGGTATTTTTTTTTTTTTTTTTTTTTTTTGACAGTGTGTTATGACCTAGGGAAACCTATTCCAAATATGAAGCTCACCCATGAATATATGGCACTGTTCGACCTGAATTTGGCGGAGGCTGGGAGCCGGCGAAATAAAAAATAATAAAATAAATCCGGAAAAAAAACCTCCGACGAAACCATCTGACATCTCGTCCTTCGGACGGGATGCCTGATGCCACACAGCCAGCTGAAGGTAAGCCTTACACGGAGTTGTTGAAGCTGAGATGATCCCCTCCTGCTATCTTCTCGAACATTTGTTTGGCGTAGTCAAAGCGGTCGGCCAGACTGCACTGAGATCGGAGGAGGGAGGCAACCACGATAGCCCCGGCGTTAATCAGAGGATTGTGGGGTTTGTCTGTAAATAAATCAGGCTTAAATAAATCAGGATACAGAAGAGACACAACGCGTTGCAAATTAAGACGATTATTTAGACGAAATAAGGCTATGATTTTGCTTACAGTACTAATTGGCAGTGTACTAGTTAGTTCGTAGCTGTGAACGTACAATCGTGAGTCAAAAGTCGCTTCTAAGCAGTTGATACATGTAAGTTGATGGGCTGTTGTTTAATAATAAATCATATTCCTAAAATTGTAGTTCCCATAACGGGTATGAGAAGTATAAATTTGTTGGACATTTTTCCAAGTAAAAAATATGGTTAAACTGTACTTAAAAGGGGCATCCCATGCATTGAATATTCTAGTAGTAAACTTGAATTAGAACTAACTACCGACAGAATGGTGGCCAAACTATCGTGTATGGATGTACGTTGTACTTGGACGAATGGTTTCAGTTCTAGTCGATTAACCGTTGTAAGTATTATGTTGGGCTGCAGTGTAAGAAAATCATATATTTTGCATTTCTTTTTCTTCTTTTTACAAAATATAATCCAAAATATCTACATTCCAAATATCTACGTTCATATTCCCTATATTCAGGATGTCAGATCATGCATGCATTTTTATCCAATATTTTATATTCATTTAGTATATTTTCGAGCATTTTTTCAGTGGGGTCTACACTGTTAATGTGTTGATATTCTTACTAGATTTTCCCAATTTGATGTGGTTAAAAGATTCCCCACTAGGTTCAAGTCCAACATACTGGTGCACCATCTTCTCGCCGTGTTCGTTCATAGCCAGGGCATAGCTGATGGGTTTACTGGTGGACTGCATGGGGAAAGGGGTGTCCACGTCACCAATCGAAAACCTAAAAATACAAAAATGTAAAGTTTTCTTTAAGCATATTGCGATGGACACTTCTCACTTACCAGATTTCTGCAGGAATGCGTCAAGAAACCATACGTATATAAAGTCTATTCCACATAGGATTATAATCTTGAATAATAGCTACGTGGTGAGAAGTCTCAGGCGTTCAACTAATGAGGCACTTTGTGAAAACTGTAAACGTGTCGGAGAATATGGAAGCACACGAGAGAAGGCTACAAATTAAGCCAAATTTCGGGTTCTTTTTGATCAGAAGAGCCCAGGAAAAAGCCTTGGATTCTTTGTTGACTAAAGTATAGCAGAATTACAGAGACAATTTATTCACAGTTTACCCAAACTGTGAATCCTAATTATATGAATACTAAAATAATAAGTTTTCGTACCTTTGGCCGTCTGTTGTGCATAGGGAGACGCCCCAGTGGTTGGGATTGCAACGGGATAACTGTGGAATATATGCAGCAACCTGGGAGAAATATCAAATATACATGTAGAGCGTTTTATTCACGAAAAGAGGCGATATGCTTAATCGGAATACTTAAAACAATCTTTTCTAATATTAGAAATTCCTATTAGAAATTCAATTTCTAATATTAGAAAATGATTTTTGATATTAGAAAATGAATTTATAATATTAGAAAATATATTTAAATATTAGAAAATAGGCATTAAATTCCACTTTGGCACCCCATAAGGTTCTGCCACACGGGCGATAATTTTTAAAAATGATCCTCGGGGTGATGCATGCAAAATCCATTTTACCCAGTATTAATCTATGTCCACGATGACAAGTGCTTGGATCTATTAATTTAATTTTGTAACTTACGCCTATATACATATTAAGACGTGTGAACATATGCACGCATGTGTTGATAACTATAGAGAAAAACTTAACTCGACAGATACAAGCCTAGCGTTCCGCGTGCATGGTGATACTAGTGAAATGGCCTGTGTTCTTTTTAATATATGCATAATATAGGCTGAACTGGAACCCGACGTTAACTGGCCCTTTTGACAGACGTGCGCCGTTGCCAAGGACCGTGGGCCGTTGCTATAATGAAACAAGTGTTTATGTATGAGAAACCTAAACAATCGCGGCGTTTTTACCATTGGGGGGATCGTGCAAATCTATAGCTATATTGAACAATGGCCTTTGACCAAGGTCCGGCCCGTCGCTATATATACAGGAATAGTAGAATCAAATTCTACTATTCCTGTTATATATGCCCTACAGGCATGAAAAGAAACACGCTCTACGCAAAGGACATGTCAAAATTTGGATTTCGTGCCAAAAAATACCTAATATCACTAACATGTGTTTAAAATGGTATATATGGTGCTATCGCACTTGTTCAACGAATTATGTGTGTATGCACGAACAAATGCACACCCCGGACTCACAAGTTCGTCCGACATGTGCATCTGTTCGTGCATACACAAATAAATCGTTGAATTCGTGCGATAAACTTTCACGATACGTGTCTAAAAGGATTATCGAACTCATTCAAGAACTCGTCACTTATCATTGGAGGGACTCTCTCCCCCGCGCGTTTATTCACCCATATCCATATTAACACTTAATGAACGCGTTCGATAGCCCTTAATGATTTGATAATTTTATCATGATTTCACTTTATTGTGTCTAGACTTTCTTGGGAAAACGGCAATCTAAACATTGTTTTGTGTGTAATCAACCTGAAACTAACCTCTCCCGTGATATTTGCCTTACAGGCATAATAGATGTCTGAAATTTTTCTAGTGAAGTTAGCGAAGTCCGGAATGATGAGATCTGTGGAAAACGCTTTCTGGATCAAGGTGATGTTATCCTTGATAGACCTGAAATAATACATAAAGTAAATAGCGTAAGGGACATGGAAATGTTGTAATAACCATCAAACTAAAAAAAACTAAAGGGTCTGCAGGGCGCACAGTGTCATTAATAACAGCTCATCCAAGGACCGTGGGAACTTAGAATTGAGAGCACCGATGTTGGGTCCAAATTAAAGCGGTCATAATTCTGGGGTGGGTAGCATTGGTTGGTTACCTTTGGCCGATCATTTTATAAGTGGTCTTAATTCTAGCGTTTATTTGTATAGTGTTATTTTTCATGTGGTCGTAACTCTTAAGGCAAGGTCAAAGAACCATATCTCAAATCGTACAGAGGGCTGAAATAAATCGTTCTTTTTAACAGGTGACCATGCTTGCCCTTACTCGAAGAATGTCGGCTTGTCCATACAGTAGGCAGTGGTAGTGCCATCTCCAGGCAGTGGAGAGTGGGAGAGGGCAGAGATCTGCTCCACAGTCTCGTGGAGACGAGGATCGTTCTGCAGTAAGCCAACATTGCGCAGGTGCTGCAAACAGTATTTTGTAAGTGACATTTCACATTGGGCAGTAACATTTCACATCAGGTTTCATTTCTAACAACAACAACAACAACAACAACAACGGCAACAACAACAACAACGGCTACAAATCACGATATTAACCCAGCAACAAATATCTGACTGTAAGAAAAAAAAACAAATTAAGGATTTTACGAAATACCACAATGAGAAAGAATGCAAACATTCACAAGTGTAAACCTCGTAGTACTCATGTCATCTAGGAAATAGGGCAATCTCAAGTCTAGCAGGAGGCCCATGGGCCTTTGTCGATCTGCTCGGTCACTTGCCAGATGGAAACAAGTTAGCTTTATACCCCATAGCTATGGAGCAGAGGTGACTAATCCTAATATTGACAGGTGAAGGTGAAAATGACATTAGTAAGACACGGAAGAGTTGTTTAGTGCTACTGGTGTCTCAAAGTCCCAAGTCACAATTTCGTTTTATGTCTTACTGTGTCCCGAATCCCAAATTTCGGTCAGTTTCACTCTACGACATGCCAGTGTTGTGGCACAGGCCATTATGAGACAAGTGCACCAAATGAATTCAAACGGACTTAGAACACTACACTACAAACTCGGAGGTAGCTATATATGCACCATTAGTGTCTCCGAGTCCCACACTGCACCCAGTGTTGCTCTACGACCAGAGGTTTTCGAGTTCAGGGTTATTTTGGCACAACTGGCCCATATGTGGCTCAAATATGACGTTGCACACTGCAAGATCAAATCTACACAATATACACTTATGTGTTACTTGTATCATAAAGTCCAATATTTAATTCCATTTTGCTCTATGATCAGCCGCTTTCGAGATAGAAAAATGTCAAAAAAAATTGCAAATGCACCGCAAGACCTAAGAATGACATTGAACACGAAAGGGCCAAATTACCCTGTAGTACACGAAATGCTTACCCCCACCCCCACCCCGGCACATTCTTGTTCATTTTGTCTTGCGGTCAGCCATTTTCGAGATAAGGTTCCGAATCTTGAACTTTTAACGACCAAAAGTACCTTGTGTGCACATACGTTTTGGTCCTGTCGTTCGCCCTATCCCTCCGCTCCCCTTCCTGATATTTTACTTCTTATAATTCCAGTTGACTAGCATGTTAAACATTGGAAATAGAACAGACAAAAAAGAACAAAAGGCCCAGGGTCCCTTATCATCAGCTAGTGCACAAAAATAACTTGCACATTATGGTTTCAGTTCCATGCACGCAGATATACATTAATTCAGTGTACAGATGCCTATTTCATACATGGCAACGGTTCTTCCGTCTCGCTCTACGATGAACCGTTTTTGAGTTGAGACCCTTTTTTTCAGAAAGTGCACCTAATGACCCCAAACAGCCTTGACATGTTCAAGGTACAAATACCAATGTGCATGATACATGCATCCCAGAGGCCCTAATTTTCGTCCATTTCACTCTACGATGAGCCGTTTTCGAGTTACGCCATTTTTTTTTCGGAAAAGTGCACCGAAAGACCTCAAATGACATTGGCATGTTCAAGGTCAAAAAGACCAATATCCGTGGCACATACATCCCTGAAGCCCAAATTTTCGTCCGTTTCGCTCTACGATGATCCGTTTTCGAGTTACGTCCCTTTTTTCCGGAAAAGTACACTGAGTCACCCCATATGATCTTTACGTGCTCAAGATCAAAATGCATGCTACATGTAGCCCCCTGGGACTGTGAATTGCTGGGGGAACGTTCTCTTGCTAAGCGGCTACTTGGTGCAAACCAGTTTGCAGTATAGTGTGTAACATGAGTCCAAATCCAGCAAAATTACTCGAACATGCATATTACCTCATATTGTTTGGAGAAGGTGGGTTCCTTGATCATTTTGATATTCAACAGTATCTGGCTAAATAATGCAGACAAATAAAATATAACCGCTTTCAGTATATACACCCACGTATTTTTGTGGGCATGCAACGCGCAGTAACTCAGTGATTCTTTGCAAGGAGTGGTACCCATATTAGCACCCAGCACATTCATATCATATATGTATGAGCACATTACTATTACGAGTGCGGGATCGAGCGGTTTTTTTCACACTGAAACGAGAAACATGAGAAAAACCCGACAATTCCAACGGAATCACCATAGAATTGTATGGCATATCGAGTGTTTCAAAATTAGACACGGTAATAATAAAATGTAGACTATCACGGTGAAAGCTAGTTCCATGCATACGGGCCCTGATGTTTTAGTGCTAGAGACTGAATGGTTCAGTAGTGATTCATACGCTGAGGAACTTGCTAGTTGGTACGCTGCCATCCTCTTTCAGCAGGTCGAACAGGTGTTCCTCAAACAGCTTGCTGTCACCTGGTTTTCCTCTGGAACAGAAACTTAATCTTGGAAAACAGTTCCATCCAAATGCCAGGAACTTTGTTATGTACTGTGTTTCTGGATATTCTTGCAGAGACTGGCACTTGACAACTGAAGCAAACAATTATTTTAGTATTTAGGAAAGGCATATAGCGTATATTAATGTAGAATAGTTTTCGTTTAGAAATACATTCATTTTTTTTAAAAAAGCACTAATAGGATATACGATACTCTATGCACAAATATCCTGTACCCCAGGGAACCCTAAACGGCTCGGTGTTTACCTTACGTTAAAAACCGCATATTAAAACGTTCTCATATGGTAGCTACATGTGTGTACATCTAGTTCAGTATATTCAGCGATGCTTCACATACCTTCTACAATGCTCAAAGCCTCCACAAAAGTCACCCATTTCTATTCCGAACTTTAACTATCACAGCGTTGCTTATTTCATCCACTCTTTTACTAGAGTGGCTAGATTTAACGATGTACACGACCACAAATCGATAAAAAGTTTATGCGACACGCGCCCAACTTCACAAAGTACCAAAATATAGAGGTGGACTCCATCGCACATTACGTACCCTGTGATCGGCTTTTGCTATTTATATCCTTTTCATGGAAAAATCCTTTAAATTTGTTGTCGCTGGCTGGCCATCTCCCCCCTCCCCCTCACAGAGTGAGCCTTTATGTAGTATAAGTATACAAAGTCAGAAGTTGTAAAAAAAACTTTATATTTTTGTACTCTTCGGTCCATATCCTGCAGGCAGGTCACCTCAACTGACATTGGTTTCGACAGAACACAGTATTTGGCACTTGAATAAAAGGGGTACTGTACTGGACAAGGGAGGGGGGGGGTATTAATGGCAGGTGAATAAAGCCAAACCAAATATACAGAGAAAACTAGGTTACTCGGAAAGAAAATGCATGTTGTTGTTTTTTTTGTACGAGAACGCGCAAAGTATGCACCTTGATAGCATCCTTATATGGTATATGTTGATGCGCATGCAGTTAGAAAAAAATAATACTAGGGCCACCTTTAAACTGTTTCAGGTCGATATAACCTCTCTCTCACACACACACACAGTTTAAACTTCGCTGTTAACTATTGACTTTCCATTAAAGCTGTACATGTCCGTTGTGATTTGCCACTCTATTGTTGCACGGAGGTGACTGTTAGACTAAACCCAACAAGACCATCTTTGGCCTACGTTAACCATCTTTTAGCATTTAGGGAAGTGACTGTCGTGTATCGTCAAACGAAACAAGAAGGTAGTGCACTCAGTATTAGACTAGTGCGTGTCGTGCCTCTGGGTTTTAATGTGTCAGCAACTATCTAATCTCAAGAACATTTGGTAGCGGGGGGGTGGGGGGATCAGGCTTATAGTCGGCTTTCAACCACTCATGGTCATATCACCGACTGCAAGTTGGATTCGTGGTGTATGCAGGTGTATGCGTGGTAATTTAATGTGGAGTCTTTTGTGGACCTGTCTTGTTTGGGCCGAACGATCTACGCCTGACAATTTTTGGGTGCCAAGCCACCGATTCTTTTGTTCCTAACATTTGGTAGGTATGCATGGGCATCACTGATGTTAACAAATCTTGTCAAACTTAATCCCTATCATAGGATATGGTTGAGCCTGCATTTTCCTCTGTGCGCTCTGCATGCTCTGGGCCACTGTGCATGGTCATGTATGCATACATGGAACGTGTTAGGCCTACTTACGGTTGATCTGCTGTTTCATGACACCTTTCCGAACTCCTGTCCATTCCCTTACTGCCAGACTGTTTTCTATGTTACTTCACGCTGCCCAAGAATCAATGTACAAGCGCTGGCACAGTCACGACTGGGCAGAAGTACAACAAATTTCAAACAGTATAGTTCATGATCAGCTTTCTGGCGTTTGCTATATAGAAGGGGAACAGCCCTACTCATGGCTGTATAAATCTATTTGAGTATTTCTCCAAGACGGCTTCTTTAGTACGTACAATGTAACAGAGATTCTCATTCAAGTAACCAGTGGTAGGTAGAAGTACAACTCAGCGTTCACTCCATGAGCACGTACAGCAGGTTACACACAGGACTTCCGTTTAGAAAAACCAGAAAGCAACGGCCAACCGCACATATTTTCCTCGGACATTCGCGCATATTTTTCCCGGACATTTTCCAAACCTTTTGTTGCATTGCGGTCGAACCGAGTCTGCTTCTAGGAAAAATTATAACATGGACCACATGACAGGCGCCATCAATCTCTCATCTAGGTTCTTCTGTATTAAAACGTAAATAAGGCACTTGGTCATACGAAGGTGGGTGGGGGGAATATATATTGTTACGTAGTACTACGAGCGCCTGCGTACTGGACAATATGGTCCCTTATTCATAAACCGTTCGTGCTTTAACAAACAACTAGAACGTGACTAAGCAGGGGTTTGTGAACGGGTACGCGTGGTATTCAGAAACCACGCTTAACTTGCAACTAGCATTATTTAAAACAATCTTCGGATAAAAAGATTGTGTGCTTCTTTTGTCAGGGGGTATCGCCTAGATCCTTATTGAAAGTTGAAAAGACAACGAAACGAATACTCACCAGTAGTGGAGTTTGGACGATGTCTGGTGTAGTTTTTTTTCTTTTTCTTTTTTTTTTTCGTTTTTTTTTCTATTTTTTTTTTTTTTAGTCACATGTGAATAAAATGGCGATTCATAAAAATTATCTACCCAGTGAATTCGTTTATAAGATTTGCGTGACTCAGCAGAGTTAAAGCCGCGGTGCGTCATTCTGCGTTTTCTCAGAAACCGTCAAGCCGATTAACGCCAAATTTTGTGTAAATGTACTAATCCACATTTTTCCCAGACCATTATTTTTATTATTTTATTCTTCGAATTATAGCGATTTGTTTTGTTTTCACTTATTCGCGATGGGCCATATTATAAAATGAAAATGTCAAAACGTTACTTCTCCCATGGTCCTCATTTTCTTCCAACCAACATATTTACAGAGGTACCCTATGATGATCCACGTAACAGTACTGGCCCCGCCTTTTGACAAATTTTGGTAATCCGCTTTTTTTTTTCGAATAATTACAATTGTACCATACGGGGAAATCAGAGACGTCAACTATTGGAAAAATGAGCTATCGTAGAACAAATCGGACATAATGCTATATCCCGCGGTGTTAAACTTGCAGTACAACTAGTACGTAGAGGGTACCTTTGACCTTGAAGATGTCAAGGCCATTTCAGGATCATTTAGTATATTTAATAATCTTTCGAAAAGACAAACGCTACTTACTCCACATTTGTTTGCCCATTGGAAAGAAAATTTCTCCGAAGGCTCCCCCTGATGCATCTTCAAAAAATGAAGTATGAAAAATTTCCAATTATGGGGAAATTTAAGTGTACACTTGTACAATATATTGGGGTCGGGAAATGCGATAGAATTTTGGACCTCGTAATTGTAAGTACACAAGCCATATAAGAGTTACTTTTGACCTTGTACATGTCGAAGTCATCTTGGAGGCATTTGGTGAAGTTTCAACCAACATGGCAGCTTCTAGACATAACTTTCCCAACAGCTGTTTGCTTATTTGGATGAAGGTTTGCCTGCGTGTTCCATCTTGAGCTCCACATAAAATTACCATCGGGGATTTTGAAATTTTTCAAGTTCCAGAATTTAACAGTGAAATTTAACATAATGATTGCTCCATATTGGGAAGAGAAAAGGTTTTAAAAAATATACTACATTATATCTCCACAACGACTGAACACAGAGACGTAAGGGCAACATTTGTGGCCTGATGAGGTAAGGGTACAGTAAATACACGCGGGATACTGTTAGCCTTGGATATATATATGAATATTATTTTGCAATCATTTGAATTTTCTCGATCTTCGAAAATGCTATTTGCCGGATGCTACTTTTATTCTTATGGTCTTTTAAACCAGAACTGTTAGGCGTCGTGTTGTCTACATGTATTTTTCTAAATTATTACCAGTAGAGTAACAAGAGGCCCAGGGATCATCTTGACGTGCAATGCCACTCAGAGAAGTTTTTTTTATCTTTGGTTGTACAGCTGCAGTGTTCCATGGCCTTGATTTTAGAAGGAGGTCAAACTTGTTTTGACGTGTGTATGATAAAAAGCACACCAAGGGACTGTAAAGAAACTTGGCAAAGACAAATTTTCTCCCGATTTTGTTTTTCCCTCAGATCAACGCCTTCTGCTTACAGTTGGATTTTCAAACAAGTAGGACGAATGACACCACATTGACCTTGAGCAGTCAAAAGCTCACGTGCACTAAAGATGCTTTGCACCAAAGGCCCAAATTGTTGTTCATTTTGCTCTGCGACCAGCCGTTTTAAAGATAAAATGTTGCTAAAAATTGCTAAAACGCACCGAATGACCTTAGAATAACATTGCACACTTAGCAATTAAAAGTGCCCCGTATACACTCAATACTCATTTTCGAGGCCTAATTAAGGAGTATTTTTAACCACTTGTCGGAAAAAATGTTCAAGATACCCGAAAGAAGAGAAAAGGCGCGAAAATGAAGTAGGCTCATGAATCCGGAAGCTTCATGAAGTATATACTATAATATGATGGGCTAAAGGGCGCCACATGACCAAGGGTACAATTCATGTTGCGATTTTGTGGCGCGAAATGCTCCCAATTGCTATCCGTTTCGCTCTGCGACCAACCGTTTTCAAGATGCAAGTTGCACAAATCGCAAATGGACCGAATGAACTAAGAAGGCCCTTGTGCACTTCACTGTTGTGTACACCAAATACTTACCACCGAAGCCCAAAGTTTTGTCGGGTTTCCTCTATGACCAGCCGTTTTAGAAGCTCAAAGTTGACAAAAATCGAAAATCCACAAAATGATCCCAGAATTACCTTGTAGACTTATCGGTCAAAAGTACCCATGTTGAAATTTAAGTGCGTGTCTCTGTATAACCAACCCTTTTAATATATTGCATATTTTATAAGTCCCTATTGATTACTAAGCCACGAAACTGAAACAAAAATTTTCAGAATTGGAAATTCACAATTTTTTTTCTTTTAACAACTTTTGATAGAGACCCTGCCTAGGAGTATACATGAATTTTTGGGGTGTGAGTCTGGTGTGTACTTTTAGAAGAAATGTTATTTGAAACTTTTACTTCATTTGGTCCCATACAGAAATGAAGAAAAATTAAAATTGGCAAAATCCAAAATTTGAAATTTCAAAATTCTATTAAATTTAGCAGTCTTTCCTGTGACTATGCGCCATAAATTATTTGGACTGAATATGTTGTGCATGTTCAGAGTAGATGAGACGTCGTTCCAAATGTAAAATTTTGAAAAACAGGACAAACGAAAAAAAAAAAGGGGGGGGGGAGAAAGCACAATGGTCTGGAGATATGGTGGAAGTACCTTTCACAAAATTTGGTATTAATCCAATTTCACGGTTTCCGAGAAAGTGGGTTTTACGAACGGGCGACGGGCGGAACGGACGGACGGACGACGAACCCCCAAAGCCATGATATGCCGTAAATACAGCAGAGCAACACCGCTTCTTGAGACATGTGCATTTGCTCCTGTTCAGACTGACTAGCAAAACTGCCTCACCGAGGAGTTCACAACGGAATTCCCCAGGTTAATTCTAAGAGTAAATCATCACACCCTGGTGCCCAAGCCTCCTTAAAAGCTCATTTCCACGATGCACACCGTATACCCTTTTTGACAAAGATGCTGACGTTGTCGGGTATTTAATGATCCTGGCTGATCAATGATGTCGTGACAGACACAGGACGATGGCCCCAGGCGGAGGTTCAGCTGTGCACTGCCAGTGCCCCTCATGGGCATGCCGGACACTGGCAGTGCCATGATAGGGATGATTTATGGAGCAACGATCTACCTGTTATTGCATCAACGTCTTCCTCTAGAAATAAATGTGTTTCCTTTTTTTTTCAAACAATGGATGGCTGCCTACCAGAATCTATTCTCCTCATTGCGCAGCCGTTTCCTCATAAACCTATCTCCCGTGACACGCACATCGCCGCCGGAAAATGGAGAATCACCCCTTGTTATTTTTTTTTTTTTTGTGACGTGCTCCTGCAGTTGCTGTTGCATTTTCAAACGTAGCGAAAGAAAGTTGTTTTTATTATTGGGATATTATTTTCCCCCACTCATTTGACCGATAAGATGAAACCAATGACCGGTTTATCGACGCACACAAAGGCTTTATATAGTGGCTAAATACGGGGGCTGTACCTACTGTCGGCTGTGGGATATAGAAGCTAGGAGCGACGTCCATCGTTTTGAGGGATATATCTAGATAAAAAGGGGAATATTTCTGGCTCTACCACAAGCACTGGAATATCAAAGAGACACGTGTCGTTCTGACCTTGAACAGCCATACGTATTTCATATCCAAACCATTCCTATACTATTTATACACATTTATTTGTATAGAAAGTGACAACACGCATAATGCATACCAGTGTCCCCCTCTTGAGCGTATACCACTGAAAAGGTTTAAAGGGACAATTTATCAGTACTGTGTTCCTTGTCTGTTTTGAGCAGTGCACAGTCTGTACTATATATTTAAGGGAACACTGTGACATAATTTAGCATGATAGTGTATGTTTAAATCCTTGCCACAGTACCACAGTGAGTATTTTTGTATTAATTTTTTTAAATGATTTACACTTTCAGGAGTCAGATTGTCAGCCGATCTGCACACCTCCGGGTAGAAGTGGTCCGCATTGTATGGTACTGGCAATAACTCAGGATTTTCTTGTAAGGTGTCTGATGTTGTATACCCTTGTCATGTGGTGTGTGTCTTGCTGTTTTGATTTTGACTTTTGTGGTGACACTGTACTGAGCACGATACACCACTGGTGCTAGAGACGTTTCAGGGAATGTGCCGGTGCAGCTCCGACGCAGGACCTAAGATGACCAGACCCCAAGCCTACTGCGGATGCGACTCCCAACGCCAACGGATGTGCATGTGTCAGTGCCGTAGAAATTGTCAACGCAGTATTATGATACGCACGCGGTTGTTTCTTCCAGCACAACCACCGGAACTGTATCCGTGCAGGTGTAGAGTTGGAGAGCAACCTGGTCTGAAGCCGAACGGCAAGACTGAGTCGATTGTAATGGGCATTCAGACGTTTCAGCAAGAAAACCACACAGAAGAAACTCCTGGAAAATATATCCTGTCATCGTAAGTAGAGTAAAATAGTTTACAGTTATTAGATCTGCATGTCAATGCAGATCTTTTGTTTTTTGCTTTTCTCTTATTATTTTTATTTATTTATTTATTTATTTATTTATTTATTTATTTATTTATTTATTTATTTATTTATTTATTGTTTTTGTTCCGTACCCGGATGTTGTGAACAAGATATCTCAAGACCCGTGAATAGCAGCATTTTCAAACTTGGGATGATAGTAAAGGATCATGAGTGCTAGAACCCTGTT